>Ga0160433_100101_pt1 | contig 86629 bp, 81 predicted proteins | sample HID1972K_E0MG_FD_108235 | JGI IMG/M metagenome (GOLD analysis project Ga0160433, IMG submission 108235) | Enriched pill bug-associated microbial communities from UW Madison campus, WI, USA - HID1972K_E0 MG | ecosystem: Host-associated > Arthropoda: Insects > Digestive system > Unclassified ...
CGCAATACTCTGTGGGAGCGGGCTTGCCCGCGAAGCAGGCACCGCGGTGTATGGCACCGGCTTCGCCGGTGTTCGCGGGCAAGCCCGCTCCCACAGGGTTCAGCTAAATCAATGAGTTAGCGTTTGGTCTATGAGAGTCCACCCGCGAACAGGAGCGGAGCCCCTGCCATTCACATTGAGCAGGGCGCCCGTCGCCAGCAGTTGACGAGAGGGGTAGGGGAGGCAGTAATATTGTTAGTTAGCAAACTATGAATTAACCCGGTTCCCCCATGACGCTTGATGCATTGCAACTGAACATCAGCACCGGCATCGTCACCGCTGGCCGCCATTGGCGGCGGATCTGCCAGGCGACCCTGACCCGCTACGGCGTCTCCGAGGCCTGCGCGGTGCCCTTGCTGATGATCGCGCGGCTGGGCGATGGCGTCCATCAGGTCGCGGTGGCCCAAGCCGCTGGCCTTGAAAGCCCGTCGCTGGTGCGGCTGCTCGATCAGCTGTGCAAAGCCGGCTTCGTCTGCCGTAGCGAAGATCCGCTCGACCGCCGTGCCAAGGCCCTGAGCCTGACCGCCGAGGGCCGCGCTCTGGCCGAGTCGATCGAAGACGAGTTGGTGCGCCTGCGCCACGAGGTGCTGCAAGGCATCGCCCCGGCGGACCTGGAGGCGACCCTGCGGGTAATCCACGCCTTCGCGCAGGCCTCCCAGCGCGCGCCTGAGGGCAGCGCATGAACGGCTTCTTCAGCTCCGTGCCGCCAGCGCGCGACTGGTTCTACGGCGTGCGTACCTTTGCCGCGTCGATGATCGCCCTGTACATCGCCCTGCTCATGCAGTTGCCGCGCCCATACTGGGCCATGGCTACGGTCTACATCGTCTCCAGCCCCTTCGTTGGTCCCACCAGCTCCAAGGCGCTGTACCGTGCCCTGGGTACCTTGCTGGGGGCGGGCGGGGCGATCTTCCTGGTGCCCCCGCTGGTCCAGGCGCCGCTGCTGCTGAGCATCGCCATCGCCCTGTGGACCGGGACCCTGCTGTTCCTGTCCCTGAACCTGCGCACCGCCAACAACTACGTGCTGATGCTGGCCGGTTATACCCTGCCGATGATCGCCCTGGCGGTGGTCGACAATCCCCTGGCGGTGTTCGATGTCGCCTCGTCCAGGGCGCAGGAGATCTGCCTGGGCATCGTCTGCGCGGCGGTCGTGGGCGCGATCTTCTGGCCGCGCCGCCTGGCACCCGTGGTGGTTGGCGCCGCTGGCAACTGGTTCAACGAAGCCATCCGTTACAGCGACCTCTACCTGGCCCGCGAGGCCACCGCAGAGAAGGTCGGCGGCCTGCGTGCCTCGATGGTCACTACGTTCAACACCCTGGAAGCGATGATCGGCCAGCTTGCCCATGAAGGCGCCGGCCCGCAGACCGTCAAGAATGCGCGCGAGCTGCGCGGGCGGATGATCCACCTGCTGCCCGTGGTCGATGCCCTGGACGATGCCTTGCTCGCCCTGCAGAGCCGCGCCCCGGCCCAATATGCCCAACTGCAGCCGCTGCTCGGGCAGGCCCGCCAGTGGCTGCAGGCCAGCGCCGAAGACGCCTCGATTGCCCGCTGGACGACGCTGCGCGAGCAGCTCGATCGCCAGCAGCCCAGCGCCGCCGCGCTGGATGAACGCGCCGAGTTGCTGCTGTCCAACGCCCTCTACCGCCTGGCCGAATGGATCGACCTCTGGCAAGACTGCTGCTCCCTGCAGCACGCCCTGCGTACCGAGGATGCCAGCCCTTGGCGCGCCGTCTACCGTCACTGGCGCCTGGGCCGGCTGACCCCCTTCTTCGACCGTGGCCTGATGCTCTATTCGGTGTTCTCCACGGTTACCGCGATCATCGTCGCCAGCGGCCTGTGGATCCTCCTGGGCTGGAACGACGGCGGTAGCGCGGTGATCCTCGCCGCGGTGGCCTGCAGTTTCTTCGCCGCCATGGACGACCCGGCCCCGCAGATCTACCGGTTCTTCTTCTGGACGATGCTCTCGGTGGTGTTCTCCAGCCTCTACCTGTTCCTGGTGCTGCCCAACCTGCATGACTTCCCCATGCTGGTGCTGGCCTTCGCCGTGCCCTTCATCTGCGTCGGCACCCTGACCGTGCAGCCGCGCTTCTATCTGGGCACCTTGCTGACCATCGTCAACACCGCGACCTTCATCAGCATCCAGGGTGCCTACGACGCTGACTTTCTGACCTTCATCAACGCCAACCTGGCCGGTCCCGTGGGGTTGCTCTTCGCCTTTATCTGGACCTTGCTGCTGCGCCCCTTCGGCGTGGAGCTGGCGGCCAAGCGCCTGACGCGCTTCAGCTGGCGCGACATCGTCGAGATGACCCAGCCGGCCACCCTGGCCGAGCACCGTCAGGTCGGCGTGCAAATGCTCGACCGGCTGATGCAGCACGTGCCGCGGCTGGCCATGACCGGCCAGGACAGCGGCGTGGCGCTGCGCGACCTGCGCGTGGGCCTGAACCTGCTCGACCTGCTGGCCTACACCCCGCGGGTTGGCCAGCCGGTGCGCGAGCGGCTGCAGACGGTGGTCGCGGAAGTCGGCGAGCACTACGCCGCCTGCCTGCGTGCCGGTGAGCGGTTGCACGCACCGCCCGGCTTGCTGCGCAACATGGAGCGCGCTCGCCAGGCGCTGGTGATTGGCGACATGAGTGACCGGGGCGAAGCCCGGGTGCACCTGCTGCATGCCCTGAGCGGCCTGCGCCTGGCGCTGCTGCCGGGCGTCGAAGTGGTGCTCGAGCCCGCCGACGCGACCCCGCAACTGCCCCACGGCATCGATGGAGCGCCCCTATGATCGGTGATCTGGATATCAGTGGGGTGTTCCTGCCCACGCTGCTGGTGATGATGATCTTCACCTACCTGCTGTTCCTGGGGGTGCATGCGGTACTCATCCGCCTGCATTTCTACCGCCTGGTCTGGCACCGGGCGTTGTTCAACGTTGCTCTCTACGCTGTGCTCCTCGGCGCAGTGGATCATTTCTGCCGAAGCCTGATGCTGCCATGAAAAAACCTTTATTGACCTTGGGCCGCGTGGTCCTGACCCTGTTGGTGGTGACCCTTGCGAGCGTGCTCGTCTGGCAGATGGTCGCGTACTACCTGTTCGCCCCCTGGACCCGCGACGGGCACATCCGTGCCGACGTGATCCAGATTGCCCCGGACGTGTCCGGCCTGATCCAGAAGGTCGAGGTTCGCGACAACCAGGTGATCAAGCGCGGCGACGTGCTCTTCACCATCGACCAGGACCGATTCACCCTGGCCTTGCGCCAGGCCCAGGCAACCCTGGCCGAGCGCCAGGAAACTCTGGCCCAGGCGCAACGTGAAGCCCGGCGTAACCGCAAGCTGGGTAACCTGGTGGCGGCCGAGCAGCTCGAAGAAAGCCAGTCCCGCGAGGCCCGCGCCCGTTCGGCAATGAACGAGGCCCAGGTGGCCGTCGACAGCGCCCAGCTCAACCTCGACCGCTCGGTGATCCGCAGCCCGGTCGACGGGTACCTGAACGACCGCGCCCCGCGTGCCCACGAGTTCGTCACCGCGGGCAGGCCCGTGTTGTCGGTGGTCGACAGCACCTCCTACCACGTCGATGGCTACTTCGAGGAAACCAAGCTGGGCGGCATCCGCGTCGGCGACGCCGTCGACATCCGCGTGATGGGCGACAACACCCGCCTGCGCGGCCATGTGCAGAGCCTGGCTGCCGGCATTGAAGACCGCGACCGCAGCAGCGGCGCCAACCTGCTGCCCAACGTCAACCCGGCCTTCAGCTGGGTGCGCCTGGCCCAGCGTATCCCGGTGCGCATCGCCTTCGATGAAGTGCCGGCGGATTTCCGCATGATCGCCGGACGCACCGCGACCGTCTCGATCATCGAGGGCCAGCGCCCATGAAACGCCTGATGCTGCTGGGCTTGAGCCTGTCGCTTGGCGCCTGCCAGATGGTCGGCCCGAACTACCATGTGCCCGAGGACGCGGCGCTCCAGCGCAGCGACCTGCAAGGCCCGCTGCGCCAGGACGCCGCCAGCGTGGTTTCGGCGCCGGTGCCGCAAGACTGGTGGCAGCTTTACCAGGACCAACGCCTCAATGAGCTGGTGCGCCAGGCCCTGAGCGCCAACACCGACCTGCGCGTGGCCGCGGCGAACATCGCCAAGGCCCGCGCCCAGGTCGAACAGGCCCAGGCTCAGGACGGCTTCAATGGCGGTGTGACACTCGCGGCCCAGCGCCTGCAGGAGTCTGGCGAAGCCTTCCTACTGCCGGAGAAGGTGCCGGTGGCCAACATTGGCGAAGCCATCCTCAGCGCCTCCTACCAGTTCGACCTGTGGGGTACCTTCAAGCGCGGCGTCGAAGCGGCCCAGGCCAATGCCGATGCGGTCCAGGCCGCCGCCGACACCGCCCGTATCACCCTGGTGGCCGACGTGGTCAAGGCCTACACCCAGGTGTGTTCGGCCAATGAGGAATACCATATCGCCCGCGAGTCGCTCGACCTGCAGGCGCAGAGCGTCCAGCTGAACCAGCGTCTGCGCGACGCCGGGCGCGGCGACGAAACCCAGGTCACCCGCTCGCAGACCCAGTTCAAGTCCCTGGGCGCCGAGCTGCCGCGCTTCAAGGCCGAGCGCGAGGCCGGCCTGTACACCCTGTCCATGCTCCTGGCCAAGCCGCTGGAACAGCTGCCTGCGGGCACCGCCGATTGCGCCGAGCTGCCGCATATTGCCCAGGTGATCCCGGTGGGTGACGGCGCCACCTTGCTCAAGCGCCGCCCCGACATCCGCCAGGCCGAGCGCAGCCTGGCCGCAGCCACCGCGACCATTGGCGTTGCCACTGGCCAGCTGTATCCGGACATCAGCATTGGTGCCCAGGTCGGCACCATTGGCATCCTCGACAACCTCGGCAAACCCGCCACTAACCGCTGGGGCTTCGGGCCCATGCTCAGCTGGACCATCCCCACCAACGGCTCACGCGCTCGCATCCGCGAAGCCGAAGCCTCGACCCAGGCCGCGCTGGCGCATTTCGATGGCGTAGTGCTCAACGCCATTCGCGAGACCCAGACCCGGCTGGCGCAGTATTCAGCCTTACTTGATCGCCGTGATGCCCTGGCCGAGGCAGAACACTCGGCCAAGGAAGCGGCGGAGCAGACTCACCGCTTCTACCAGGCCGGACGGGAGTCGTTCCTGGCGGATTTGCAGGCAACCCGGATTTATACCGATATGCGTGCGCAGCTGGCCGCGGCGAATACGCAGGTGGCGATGGGGCAGGTGGGGTTGTTTCTGGCCTTGGGCGGCGGGTGGAAGGCAGCCGCGGTCAAGCAATAGTCGAGCTGGGGTGATTGTTCGATCTGCTGCTTATCGTACAGCCATCACGTATCCCTCGGATCTCTGCTACCGGATGGGCCTGACTGCGATGCTAGTCCCGGCCCGCTCTGAGCTATACCTCACGGCTATCATTTCTGTCAGTAGCGAGAATGTTCCATTCTAGGCAAATTAGGCTGAATTTCCCTAGGGGATAGCCAGACATGAGCATCCAGACCTCGATCCGCGCGCGTTTGAACAAGCAGTATTTCTACCAGAGGGATCGTGTGATTACCGAAATGCAGGGCCAGTTATCGCGCACCCTCCTTATTGCTGAAGAACATCTGATAGCACAGCTGCGCTGTGACGGAACTGAGGCTGAGTGGGCTCGACTGGCGATAGATATCAAGCGCTCCGTGCTGGGGGCTTGCCGGAGCGGCCAGTGTGAGCATATTGCCTACATGCCTTACGGCTTTCATCGCCCGCGGCCCGGACTTGCGGATTTACCCGCATTTAACGGGGAGCTTCAGGATGCCCAGACAGCGCATTATTTTCTGGGCTCTGGCTATCGCCAGTACAACACCGTACTGATGCGCTTCCAAAGCCCGGACAGCTGGAGTCCGTTCGGCGAGGGTGGACTGAATTCCTATGCGTTTGTGAAGGGCGACCCTATCAATCAAATTGATCCTACGGGTCATATGCCAAAACCAGCGCGTCTTAATAGACAGCAGCCTGCACCACAGGTTAAGTCTGGAGCAAAGACCAGAACTTCAGAAGGAGCGGCGCCGGAGTTCAGGCGCAATTCAATTGCCCCTTCGGAGGACTCCAGCACTGCATCGTTCAGTGGTCGACTATCCAGCAGCACTTCATCAGCCAGCCTTCCGTTGTCCAGAGGTTCATCAGTATTTTCGCTTGCGCCAGCTGTTGCCGGAGGGGAGGGCTGGACGCTTTTAAAGGCCAACGCGAAATTCAAAGCAGCAGGGCTGACTGCGATAGAACAACAGAAATTCGATACCTTTCAAAATGCTATTTATCATTTTGGATTGTCTCCAAAAAATGCTGCAATGCTGATAGGTGGGGCTAATTACAAACAATTGGATCATAAGGCAGGGATTTTTCAAATTCGCCTCAGCCTAAGCGAACGAGTGATATTTACTGAAAAAGACAAGGTCGCCGAAATTCGGCAGGTCGGAGGCCACACCTAAGAAGGCACCGGGTAGATCCGGACCCTACAACTAGGCCCTCATAGAAAAAAAGCTAACTCAATGATTGCTGAACCCTATGAGAGCAGCGCATACAGGCTTTGTTCTCTGCGCGACAGCGCAGTCCAGCGGGCTGGGTGATCGTCCACGGGGATCGCGGCCTATTCAGAAGTGGCGATCTATTCAGGATGTAGGTGTTTTCTGAAGCTGCTGCCCTAGACCTTCTGTCAGGTGCAGTTTGGGAAGTATCCTACGCGCTTTACGGAAGCTTCCATGTTGTCCGGGAAATGTCTCAGGGCTAAGGTCGTCCGATCGCCTTTTTGGGCGATCGGGCGTGAGACACCCGGTTCATGTGACAGCACTGCTTAATGGCGGTCGTGCGCGGGCAGGCTTCGGCCTGGCCGGTATTCATGTGTCCCGGGTCTCACCCCGCGTACGACTGCCACCCAATTCCGTGAGACGAGGAGGAAGGCAGTTCCCAAGCTGAAGAAAGGAGCTCAATCATGAAAAAGCTCGTCCCCGATCCACCCCTTACCCTCGTCACCAGTCCCTACTTCTCCATCCACAGCGACCTGATTCCGCCCGATGCCCTGGCCCTTGCCAGCGAGTTGCTGCGTGGCGTCGCGCAAACCATTGATGAGCACTGCCGTTCGCAAGCGGGCGAGCGTGGTCTGGGCATGCTGTCCAACGCCGCGCACTCGGCCGAAACGGCCAGGGCGCTCGTCGAGCACGCGCTGAACCGCCTCTGAACGGGCAAGGAGTGATGCGATGAGCGATGAGACAACGTCGTCCACCACGGCAGATGGCGAGACCTTCTCTGAGTTGTTCCAGATCCGGCCTGACATTCCCTTCGATCATGCCTTCGAAGAGCTATCGGTGCTGTTGGGTTGTATAAAGCACCTGACCTGCGAGGCGGAAATGGAGAACGACCGCCAGGCTGGCAGTGCAGCGCGCATCTTGAGCGCCTTCGCTAAGGCGCTGGTCAACGAAATGGAGCGAGGGAAGGCCAAGTTGCATTAAGCCGCTGCGCAAGCTGTATCAGGAGTGGGCCAGGCTCACTCCTGTTCTGGCCGATAATCCCCAGTCGCGTGACCGGCTTTACGACGGCCGGACGACGCGGCGGTACTGCCGTGAGCTGGTTGCTGGATCAAATGAGCGTGACCAGCGACAGTCATCTTACAAATCCTTCATTTGGCGGTGACGGCCAAGATTTTCCTCACTCTCCAAGGAAAATCCTCATTTTTGGCCTTTGTGCCGTTTTTTCTGATTTTTAGCGTGCCGCGAAACTAAAAAAGCCCGGCTTCACCCCGGGCATTTTTATTCAGCGCAAGATCCGCGCCGGCTCATCCGGCGGCAGGTTATTGCGCGGGGCCGGGCGTAGCTCTGGCGGCATCACGCCCACCAGTTGCTCGCCCATCTGCCGGGCAACATCCACACCCAGCTCTTTGGACACCTCGCGCACCACGCGCGGGCGGTTGAGGGTCACGCGCACGTCCTGGCTGTTGACCAGTTTGGTGTCCTGGCCTTCGCCCATGGCGGTGAACGCCGAGGTGATTTCGAAGGTGCGGGTGTTGATCAGGCTGAAATCGGCGACCAGGGTCAGGCCGAGGATCGCCGAGTAGCTGTTGGTGTTGTCGATCGAGGTGATATCGCGCTGGAAATCGATATCCGACAGGGTGCCGAACAGCACGTAGTCGGCCCCTTTGAAGTTGCCGTTCTTGATGCGCTTGATCACGTCGTAGACGCTTTCGGTGGCTGCTGCGGTGTACGGCGTGCCTTGCACCAGCTGGAACATGCCGGACTTGAGGATCTCGCCCTTGATGTCACCGCTGAACGTGCGCAGCTCGGTCTGCTCGATGTAGCTCTCGCGGCTCTCGAACTCGCTGTAGCTCGAAGCGCCACTGGCGCTGTACGCACTGGCCTGATGGCTGCTCTGGGCCGAGACCATGTGAATGTACTGCTCCACCCGCTCCTGGTAGGCCAGGTCGGTGACCGCGACTTTGGGTGCCGCCTGCGCGCCGCAGGCGCAGGCCAGGGCGAAAATAGCCATCCATGTACGCATGTGCTTAACGCTCCGTGGTCTTGCGGATTTCTTTTTCGTCCATCCATTCGGCCAGGCCGCTTTCGACGTCGATCAGTTGCAGGCTGAACTTGTAGAACACGTCCTTGTAGTCGCTGCTGCGCTTGACGATGGAGCTGATCGAACCTTCAAGGCGATACTGCGCGGCAATCATGTTGCCGGTCTTGGCCACGGTACTCTTCTTGTACAGGCCGGTCTGGTTCTGCAGCTTGAGCTGGTCGACCTGGCTCTGCATCTGGTTGTTGTCGCTGGCGAAGCGGGCGGTGCCGGTCTTCATCAGCTGGGTCTTGATCGACGTGGTGATCTCGCGGGTATCGATGTACTCGCTGGTCTTGTTCTTCACGTCGTAGACCTGCACCACCGGCCGGCCCTGCAGTACGCCGGACTGGGCCAGGGAGCGGGTCATGCTCTCGGCGATCATCTGCAGGTCGGTGGAGCCGAACTCGTTGGTCACCAGCTCAACGGCCTTGGTGTCGCCGTAGCCGATGTTCTTGCTGCCCAGCATGGGTGAAGAGGTGCTGCAACCGCTGACCAGGACGATGGCGACAGCGGCGAGGGAGATACGTGCAAACATCAAAAAAGCTCCTGAAAGGGATTACTGGGCCTGAACTTCGATACGGAAGTCAGTGGCCTGGGGAACCGGGGCTATCGCGGGCAGGACGCTGCTCTGCTTGCCGTACAGGGTCAGGGTCTTCCAGCTTTCTTCAGCGGCCACCGGGAACCCGTCGTTGCCCAGCCAGGCGAAGCGGTAGAACAGGGTCTGGTTGCTGCGGCTGGTGTTGTTCAGCGCGACCTTGACCGTGATGAAGCCGTTCTCGCGGGCCACACGCATCGGGCCGATGTCGATGTCGCTCACGTTGCCCATGCTCACCACCTTGCTGGCGGCGCTGCCGGGTGCCGGAGGCGGCGGAGTGGCGCAGCCGGCCAGAAGGGCGGCTGCGACCAGGGCGAGGCATGTACTGCGCATGTTCGATCCTTGAAAGTTACTTGAGAGTGGCGATGGCTTGGTCCGCGGCCTGCAGCGGCGCGACCTGGACGGCAGGGCCCCCAGCGAAGACCTGCTGGCCAACCACGCGCAGGCTGATCACCTGGTACGGGCGGTCGATGTTGACCGTGATCTTGTTGCCGCCCAGGCTCGACGGCAGGCTCAGGTGGTGCTCACCCTTGGCCAGGCGGACGCGGGCTACCAGGGTGTCGTCCGGCAGGGTGCGCCAGGTGCGGGTATCGGCGCCTTCGACGATGGCCGAGGCGATGCCCACGGCCAGGCCAGCCAGGGGGTTGGCGTCGTTGAGCTGCTTCTGCGCCACGCCGCGGGTAATCGCACGGACCGTGGTGCGCAGGATGATGCCAGGCATGTCATCGCGCAGGGCACGGCGCGACATGGCGCTGGTGCTGTTGAGCGCGGTGAGGCCCAAGGCCTTGTCGTTCAGGAAGATCTCGCTGAAATGCGTGGTGGAGGTGTCGTCCTTGATCACTGGGAACGACAGCGGGGTGATCACCAGGTTGCCGCTGATCGGCAGGGGCAACGGGATGCGCACCGAGTCGCGGGCGGGTGCCAGACCGCTCTGGACCACGATCAGCACGTCACTGTCCTTGGCCTTGGCGCCACGCTTGTCCAGGTCCAGCAGCGCGCGTTCCAACAGCGGAGTATTGGGGCGCAGCTCGGCGGCCTTGCGGTAGCCAGGGGCGGCCAGGCCTTGTTCGCCCAGGGCTTCGTAGACATAGCCCGAGAGATAATGGCTGAAGGCACTCTGGTAGCTGTTCTTCAGGTTGACCACTTCCGGCGCATCGAGGCTGGCCACCGGGTAGCCCTGCAAGTCCTTGTACTCGGTCCTGACGCCTTCCTTCTCGGCCTCTTGTTCGCGCTTGAGGTATTCCTTGTCGCGCAGCTCGGCGATCACCGCTTCGCGCTCGTGGGTCTTCTTGATTTCGGTGCGGGCGCCGTCGAAGTCGTTCTCGGCCAGCAGGTTCAAGGCCATCTGGGTGGTCAGCATGACCTTTTCGTAGTCATAGCCTTCGTAACGGCGCACCTTGTCGTTGACCAGGTAGCTGCCGAACTGGCTCAGGTACTTTTCGGTGTCCAGCTTGACCGACTCTTCCCAGTTGTAGACCACGCCATCGGCGGTGCGCCAGGCATCCTGGCTGCCTTTGAGGTCGCCCTTGGAGCGCAGCAGCTCACCCTTCTCGAAGTAGTAGAGCAGGTCTTTATCCGCGCTGCGGTTGTTCTTCTCCAGCAGGGCCAGTGCGGCGTCGACGTTGCCGGCGCTCAGGTGCTGGTTGGTTTCCTGGAGTTCGCTGTCATAGCTGCGAAAGGCTGAACAGCCGGCCAGTTGCACGGCCGCGACCAGGGTCGCGAGGGTAAGGACGCGGGTGACCATCTGAATCTTCCCTGAATAGAGTAAATGCCACGCTGGCGGGGCGGCGGTACCCTCTGGCAGCTGCCAGAACTTCCTTGAAGAAGTACCTGAAATGCCCTGCGCGCTGGCGAAGGCGCAGCATTATAAACTCAATTAGCAGGCAAAATGGTGGCGTTTTGGCTTCAGGGATACTATGAGTGCCATCATGCTTGGAGCCAGGTACCTGTTCGTCATGGCTGGTTTGTGGCAAGACGGTTGCCCGGCGATAATGCCGGTTCGTATTTCTGGAAGGTTGGCCATGCGAGTATGGATCGATGCGGACGCCTGTCCCAAGGCGGCCAAGGACCAGTTGGTCAAGTTCGCCCTCAAGCGACAATTGGAGGTGGTGCTGGTCGCAGGTCAAGGGCAGATCAAGCCGGCGTTCGCCTGTGTGAAGCTGATCGTGGTGCCGGCGGGGCCGGATGCGGCCGATGATTACCTGGTCGAGCACGCGCAGCCCGGCGAGCTGGTGATCTGCAGCGATGTGCCCTTGGCGGACCGCCTCATCAAGAAGGGCGTCGCCGCGCTCGACCCGCGAGGGCGCGAGTTCGACGAGCGCAACATGGGCGACCGCCTGGCGGTGCGCAACCTGTTCACCGAGTTGCGCGAACAGGGCCAGGTTGGCGGAGGGCAGGCGCCTTATGGTGACAAGGAGAAGCAAGCGTTCGCCAATGCCCTGGACCGGATTCTGACGCGGCTGGCGCGGCAGGGATAAGCTCGCGGTTCGGCGAGGAAACAGTAGGAGCAGGCTTGCCCCGCGAACGGGCGCGCAGCGGCCGTAAGGCCAGCGACCTCGGACAACCTGATACACCGCGACTGCAGGGATTGAGGCCGCTTCGCGGCCCATCGCGGCGCAAGGCACGCTCCCACAGTGTGGGTATGTGGTGATCGCAAGTATGGTTCAACGCTGATGGGCCTGTAGGAGCGGGCTTGCCCCGCGAACGGGCGCGCAGCGGCCGTAAGGCCAGCGACCTCGAACCACCTGATACACCGCGATAGCAGGGATTTGGGGCCGCTTTTGCGGCCCATCGCGGCAGTCGCGACCCTGCGATTACCTAGTCATTCTCGTGCGTCAACTCGAGCACTCGGTCTACCAGTTTGTAAATCCCGCCGGCCGCCTCGCTGATCGAGTGGGCGAGCATGTAGGCAGGGGTAGAGACCAGTTTGCGCTGGGTGTCTTCGACGATGTCATGGACATCGCACTCTTCATGGGTGCCCCCCATCTTCACCACGGCGGCGCTGGTATCGGCGTCGTTACCGATGGTGCACACCACGCCCGGGCCATAGATCTTCGCCGCTAGCGCCGGCGAGATGCAGATCAGACCGACCGGCTTGCCCGCCTCGGCGAAGGCTTCCGCCAACGCCAGTACATCAGGATGAACGGTGCAGTTGGCGCCTTCGACGGCAAAGTTGGAGAGGTTCTTCGCCGAGCCAAACCCCCCCGGCACGATCAATGCGTCGAATTCCTTGGCATCGGCCTCACGCAGGTCCTTGATATTGCCCCGAGCGATGCGCGCAGATTCCACCAGCACGTTGCGCGATTCGGACATGGTTTCGCCCGTCAGGTGGTCGATGACATGCATCTGCGCGATGTTCGGCGCAAAGCATTGCACCTGGGCCCCGCGTTGGTCGAGACGCAGTAGGGTAATCACGCTTTCGTGGATTTCGGCGCCGTCATACACGCCGCAGCCGGACAGAATCACTGCAACTTTTTTTGTCATGCTCACACTCCAGTGCCGAGGTATCGAATGACATCTAGTTTGGCAGATGTGGCTTAAATTTCGCTGAAAACCCTTCGCGGGGCCTTTGCACATTGGAGTGCCGCAGCACCAGCGTGTTCATTCCATTGGCCACGCTGACGGGGAGGAAGACTCAGGGACGTTCGTTTTTCTGCTGGGCGAGGGCTTCGTCTGCCGCTTCCTTGCGCGCCACCTGCGCCGCCTTGAAGCGGCGGCGCAGCCAGAGCAGGCCGCCCAGCAACAACAAGCCACCGAGCACCCAGAGCTCGTACTTCTTCACGTTGCCAAGCAGGCCCTCAAGGATGGCGCCGAAGTGATACGCGGCCGCGCCCAACGCGAGGGCCCATACCGCCGCGCCAATGCCATTGAGCAACAGGTAGCGCCGTGGCGGATACCCGGACAGGCCGATGGCCACCGGCATCACCGTGCGCAGGCCATAGACGAAGCGGAAGCTCAGCACCCAGATGTCCGGGTGCCGGCGGATATGTTCAAGGGCCCTGTCACCGAGCAACTGCCAGCGCGGCTTGCGCGCCAGCAAGGCGCGGCCATGGCGACGCCCCATGAAGTACCAGAGCTGATCGCCGGCATAACTGCCGAAGAATGCCACCAGCACCACCAGGTTGATGTCCATGTATCCACGGAACGCTAGGAAGCCCGCGAGAACCAGGATGGTCTCACCTTCAAAAAACGTGCCGAGAAAAAGGGCAAAGTAGCCGAAATCTTGCAGGAATTGTTGAAGCATGTTCAGGATGCTGGCGAAATGAACGCGCAGCCTACCCCTTCACGCGCGTTGGGGAAAGTGTCCAAATGTGTCTCGACGTGAACATTCCTACAAGAGCAATGCCTGCGTCCACAAGTCGCAGGGTTGCCCTTGCCTGTCACACAGGGGTCATAATGGCCGCTTATAACTGTCGCGCTCGCCTGCCGCGCGAGCTCAGGAGTCTGCCGTGAGCTTTACCCCCGCTAACCGTTTGTTTCCTGCCACCCGCCTGCGCCGCAACCGTCGTGACGCGTTCTCCCGTCGCCTGGTTCGCGAAAACGTCCTGACCGTCGATGACCTGATCCTGCCCGTGTTCGTGCTGGACGGTGAAAACCGTCGCGAGCAAGTGCCGTCGATGCCGGGCGTCGAGCGGCTGTCGATCGACCTGCTGCTCGAAGCTGCGCAAGCGTGGGTCGAGCTGGGCATTCCAGCCCTGGCGCTGTTCCCGGTCACGCCGGTGGAGAAGAAGTCGCTGGACGGTGCCGAGGCCTGGAACCCGGAGGGTATCGCCCAACGTGCCACCCGCGCCCTGCGTGCCCGCTTCCCGGAGCTGGGGGTCATCACCGACGTGGCCCTCGACCCGTTCACTACTCACGGTCAGGACGGTATCCTCGATGAAGAGGGTTACGTGCAGAACGACATCACCGTCGATGCGCTGGTCCGCCAGGCCCTGTCCCATGCCGATGCCGGCGCCCAGGTAGTGGCCCCTTCGGACATGATGGACGGCCGCCTGCAGGCGATCCGCGAAGCCCTGGAGCTGGCTGGCCACGTCAACGTGCGCATCATGGCCTACTCGGCCAAGTACGCCAGTGCCTACTATGGTCCATTCCGCGACGCAGTCGGCTCGGCCCTGAACCTGGGCAAGGCCAACAAGGCCTCCTACCAGATGGACCCGGCCAACAGCGACGAAGCCCTGCATGAAGTGGCCACCGACCTCGCCGAAGGTGCAGACATGGTCATGGTCAAGCCGGGCATGCCTTACCTGGACATCGTGCATCGCGTCAAAAGCGAGTTCAAGGTCCCAACCTTTGTCTATCAGGTGAGCGGCGAATACGCCATGCACATGGCCGCCATCCAGAATGGCTGGCTCAGCGAGGCCGTCATCCTCGAATCCCTGACCGCTTTCAAACGGGCAGGGGCTGATGGCATCCTCACCTATTTCGCCGTTCGTGCCGCTCAATTGTTGAGAGGGCAGTAACGCCCTTCAGGAACGCCAGATGAATAACGAAGTACTCACCCCTGTCGAGATCAAGGAAGCCCAGCCGGTGCCCGAGCAGATGGTGCAGACGCCGCCTGACATGCCAGCGGTGCCCGAGCCGTTGGTAGAAACACCAGCGCCGGCCCCTGCCCCCACGCCTGCGATCAGCATCCCCAGCCTGGACGACAGCAGCCTGTACATTCATCGCGAGCTTTCGCAGCTGCAGTTCAACATCCGCGTGCTGGAGCAGGCGCTGGATGAGTCCTATCCGCTGCTCGAGCGCCTGAAATTTCTGCTGATCTTCTCCAGCAACCTGGATGAGTTCTTCGAGATTCGAGTGGCGGGCCTGAAGAAGCAGATCACCTTCGCCCGCGAACAGGCCGGTGCCGACGGCCTGCAGCCGCACCAGGCACTGGCGCGCATCAGTGACTTGGTGCACAGCGAGGTCGATCGCCAATACGCGATCCTCAACGACGTGCTGCTGCCTGAACTGGAAAAGCACCAGATCCGCTTCATCCGTCGCCGGCACTGGACGCAGAAGCTCAAGGCCTGGGTGCGTCGCTACTTCCGCGACGAGATCGCGCCGATCATTACCCCGATCGGCCTCGACCCGACCCACCCATTCCCGCTGCTGGTCAACAAGAGCCTGAACTTCATCGTCGAGCTCGAGGGTATCGACGCCTTCGGCCGCGACTCGGGCCTGGCGATCATCCCAGCACCGCGCCTGCTGCCGCGGGTGATCCGCGTGCCGGAGGACGTGGGTGGGGCTGGCGACAACTACGTGTTCCTCTCCTCGATGATCCATGCCCACGCCGACGACCTGTTCCAAGGCATGAAGGTCAAGGGCTGCTACCAGTTCCGCCTGACCCGCAACGCCGACCTGGCGCTGGACTCCGAAGACGTCGAAGACCTGGCCCGCGCCCTGCGCGGCGAGCTGTTCTCGCGTCGCTACGGCGATGCCGTGCGCCTGGAAGTGGCCGATACCTGCCCCAAGCACCTGTCCGACTACCTGCTCAAGCAGTTCAGCCTGAGCGAAAACGAGCTGTACCAGGTCAACGGCCCGGTCAACCTGACGCGCCTGTTCAGCATCACCGGCCTGGATAGCCATCCGGAACTGCAGTACACCCCGTTCACCCCGGGCATCCCCAAGCTGCTGCAGAACGCCGACAACATCTTCAGCGTGGTGAGCAAGCAGGACATCCTGCTGATGCACCCATTCGAGTCCTTCACCCCGGTGGTCGACCTGCTGCGCCAGGCAGCCAAGGATCCTCATGTCCTGGCCGTGCGCCAGACCCTGTACCGCAGCGGTGCCAACTCGGAGATCGTCGATGCGCTGGTCGACGCGGCGCGAAACGGCAAGGAAGTCACCGCCGTGATCGAATTGCGCGCACGCTTCGACGAGGAGTCCAACCTGCAGATGGCCAGCCGCCTGCAGGCCGCCGGCGCGGTAGTGATCTACGGTGTGGTGGGCTTCAAGACCCACGCCAAGATGATGCTGATCCTGCGCCGCGAAGCCGGTGACATCGTGCGCTATGCGCACCTGGGGACCGGTAACTACCACGCCGGCAACGCCCGCCTGTACACCGACTACAGCCTGCTGACCTCCGACGAAGCGCTCTGTGAAGACGTCGGCAAGATGTTCAGCCAGCTGATCGGCATGGGCAAGACCCTGCGCATGAAGAAGCTGCTGCACGCACCCTTCACCCTGAAGAAGGGCATGCTCGACATGATCGCCCGGGAGACCCAGTTCGCCCTGGAGGGCAAGCCGGCGCATATCATTGCCAAGTTCAACTCGCTGACCGATGCCAAGATCATCCGCGCGCTGTACAAGGCCAGCCAGTCCGGCGTGCGCATCGACCTGGTGGTGCGCGGCATGTGCTGCCTGCGTCCGGGTATCGCAGGGGTGTCGCACAACATCCACGTACGCTCGATCATCGGCCGCTTCCTCGAGCACACCCGGGTGTTCTACTTCCTCAATGGCGGCGAGGAACAGATGTTCCTGTCCAGCGCCGATTGGATGGAGCGCAACCTCGACAAGCGTGTCGAGACCTGTTTCCCGGTGGAAGGCAAGAAGCTGGTGCTGCGGGTCAAGAAGGAGCTGGAAAGCTACCTGACCGACAACACCCACGCCTGGATCCTGCAATCGGACGGTCGTTACCTGCGCAGTACGCCCACCGGCAACCAGAATCCGCGCAGTGCCCAGGCGACCCTGCTGGAGCGCCTGAGCAACCCGGTACTTATCGTACGCTGAGGACGACGCCGACCCGGGCCAGCCACTCCGCTTCGTTGGCGAAGTCGGCCTGGGTCAGCTGGTTCTGTTCCAGCCAGCCGTCGGGGAATTCCACGTCCAGGCTGTGGCCAGCGGCATGCAGGACCACCTTGGGCATCTGCTGGGTGCCGCGGATGTGGTGGAACAGGATGGCGAAGCGCAGCAGCACGCACAGGCGGATCAGCTTGACGCCTTCGTCGCCGAAATCGGCGAACTTGTCCTTGGGGATGTTGCGTCGGTGTCCACGCACCAGCAGGGCCAGCATCAGCTGGTCCTCGCGGGAGAAGCCAGCCAGGTCGGAGTGTTCGATCAGATAGGCGCCGTGCTTGTGGTAGTGGTAGTGGGCGATGTCCAGGCCCACTTCGTGCACCTTGGCCGCCCAGCCCAGCAGCTCTCGCCAGATGCCCTCCTCCAGGTCCCACGCCTTGGCCACCTGGTCAAAGGCGTGCAGCGCCTTGCGCTCGACGCGGGCTGCCTGGCCCTTGTCGACGTGGTAGCGCTCCATCAGAGAGGTCAGGGTGCGTTCGCGCACGTCCTCATGCTGGTGGCGGCCCAGCAGATCGTACAGCACGCCTTCGCGCAGGGCTCCGTCGCAATGGTCCATGCGGGCAAGTTCCAGGGCATCGAAAATCGCTTCGAGGATCGCCAGGCCTGCTGGGAAGATGGCGCGGCGGTCCGGCTTGACCCCATCGAAGTCGATCTTGTCGATGTCACCCAGCTTGAACAGCTTGCGCTTGAGCCAGGCAAGGCCTTCGGCATTGACCTCGCCATTGCCCATGCCGCCTGATTTGAGGGCCTGGCCGATGGCGCGGATGGTGCCGGACGAGCCGATGGCCTCGTCCCAGCCCAGCCGGTGCAGGGCGTTTTCGATGCTCATCAGCTCCAGGCGCGCGGCGGTGTAGGCCTGGGCGTAGCGCGCCGGGGTGATCTTGCCATCGCGGAAGTAGCGCTGGGTAAAGCTCACGCAGCCCATCTGCAGGCTCTCGCGCAGCAGCGGCTCGAAGCGCTGGCCGATGATGAATTCAGTGCTGCCGCCGCCAATGTCGGCGACCAGGCGTTTGCCGGGCGTGTCCGCCAGGGTGTGCGACACGCCCAGGTAGATCAGGCGGGCTTCTTCACGGCCGGAGATGACCTCCACCGGGTGGCCGAGAATGGCTTCGGCGCGGCGAATGAACCCACCACGGTTGCGTGCCTCGCGCAGGGCGTTGGTGCCGACGATGCGCACCGATCCGGGCGGCATGCCGTTGATCAGCTGGGCGAAACGCTTGAGGCAGTCGAGGCCGCGCTGCATCGATTCTTCGCTGAGCTGGCGCTCCTCGTTGATGCCAGCGGCCAGCTGAACCTTTTCTCCCAGCCGCTCGAGGATGCGAATCTCGCTATGGTGGGCCTTGGCCACGACCATGTGAAAACTGTTGGAGCCAAGGTCGATGGCGGCGATCAGGGACAGGTGCTTCGCGGAGGTATGCGGCATGATCTCGATGTTCTCGGTCGTTTACCCGGTAATCGTGCCATGTTCCACTGCTCACGCCAACGCGCAGCGGTGCCAGGCTTGATTCAGGGCAAGTGGCAGGAAAGCCTGTGACTTCTGTGTGACAGCTTCGATTTGGAACGTCATGCACAACTATAGTTACACTCAATCGGACCCGGCTTCCTGTGGGGCGCGGGTGCGGCTATGATGGGCAACGTTTTTTTTGCTTACGACCTGGAGACTTCCATGAGCAGCGATCTTATCAAACACGTCACCGACGCCAGCTTCGAAGCCGACGTACTGAAGGCCGAAGGCCCGGTGCTGGTCGACTACTGGGCTGAATGGTGCGGCCCATGCAAGATGATCGCGCCAGTACTGGACGACATCGCCACTACCTACCAGGGTAAACTGACCGTCGCCAAGCTGAACATCGACGAAAACCAGGAAACCCCGGCCAAGCACGGTGTGCGTGGTATCCCGACCCTGATGCTGTTCAAGAACGGCAATGTCGAGGCGACCAAGGTCGGCGCCCTGTCCAAGTCTCAGCTGGCAGCCTTCCTGGACGCCAATATCTGAGTCTAAGAAGCCCCGCATTCGTCGGGGCTTTTCTTTGCAAGGCCACTAGACGCACGAAAATGCAGGTGTTACATTCGGCCTCGCACTGTTTCTCCAGTGCCCTCTGCACGCCGTCGCCGACGCACCCCTAATTCGAATCAGTACGCGATCCTGTCGCCATCTCTGCGGCGCGGCTTCATTAAGCTAGAAGCTTAATTCTCCCTTCTTACATGATTACGTCACTCCCCTTATGAACCTGACTGAACTCAAGCAAAAGCCGATTACCGATCTGCTGGAAATGGCCGAACAGATGGGCATAGAAAATATGGCCCGTTCGCGCAAGCAGGATGTGATTTTCTCCCTGTTGAAGAAGCATGCCAAAAGCGGCGAGGAAATCTCCGGTGACGGCGTGTTGGAGATTCTCCAGGACGGTTTCGGTTTCCTGCGCTCGGCAGATGCTTCCTACCTGGCCGGCCCTGACGACATCTACGTGTCGCCCAGCCAGATCCGTCGCTTCAACCTGCGCACCGGCGATACCATCGTTGGCAAGATCCGTCCTCCGAAGGAAGGCGAGCGTTACTTCGCGCTGCTCAAGGTCGACACCATCAACTTCGACCGTCCAGAAAACGCGAAGAACAAGATCCTGTTCGAAAACCTGACGCCGCTGTTCCCCAATGAGCGCCTGAAGATGGAAGCCGGCAACGGTTCCACCGAAGACCTCACCGGTCGCGTCATCGATCTCTGCGCCCCGATCGGCAAGGGCCAGCGCGGCCTGATCGTCGCCCCGCCAAAAGCGGGCAAGACCATCATGCTGCAGAACATCGCGGCGAACATCACCCGTAACAACCCCGAGTGCCACCTGATCGTTCTGCTGATCGACGAGCGCCCGGAAGAAGTGACCGAGATGCAGCGCACCGTGCGCGGCGAAGTGGTCGCCTCGACCTTCGACGAGCCACCAACCCGTCACGTGCAAGTGGCCGAGATGGTCATCGAGAAGGCCAAGCGCCTGGTCGAGCACAAGAAGGACGTGGTCATCCTGCTCGACTCGATCACCCGTCTGGCACGTGCCTACAACACCGTGATCCCGAGCTCCGGCAAGGTCCTCACTGGTGGTGTCGACGCCCACGCCCTCGAGAAGCCGAAGCGTTTCTTCGGTGCCGCGCGTAACATCGAGGAAGGCGGTTCGCTGACCATCATCGCTACCGCGCTGGTCGAGACTGGCTCGAAGATGGACGAAGTGATCTACGAAGAGTTCAAGGGCACCGGCAACATGGAGCTGCCACTGGACCGTCGCATCGCCGAGAAGCGCGTGTTCCCGGCCATCAACATCAACCGTTCCGGCACTCGCCGCGAAGAGTTGCTGACGGCCGACGACGAGCTGCAGCGCATGTGGATCCTGCGCAAGCTGCTGCACCCGATGGATGAAGTCGCCGCTATCGAGTTCCTTATCGACAAGCTCAAGCAGACCAAGACCAACGACGAGTTCTTCCTGTCGATGAAGCGCAAGTAAGATCTCGTTGTAGGCAAGAGCCGGGGCAACCCGGCTTTTTGCTATCTGTACTTTGGCTATTGCGGTCCTTTCGGCGCTAAACTCTGCAGCCCGACCGATACGGCCACCATGAGGCTCACGCATGCAGTATCGCGATTTGCGCGACTTTATCCGCGGCCTGGAACAGCGCGGCGAACTCAAGCGCATCCAGGTTCCCATCTCGCCCGTCCTGGAAATGACCGAAGTCTGCGACCGCACCCTGCGGGCCAAGGGCCCGGCATTGCTGTTCGAGAAGCCCACCGGCTTCGACATCCCGGTACTGGGCAACCTGTTCGGCACGCCCGAGCGGGTGGCCATGGGCATGGGCGCCGAATCGGTCAGCGAGCTGCGTGAGATCGGCAAGCTGTTGGCCTTCCTCAAGGAGCCCGAGCCGCCCAAGGGGCTCAAGGATGCCTGGTCGAAGCTGCCGATCTTCAAGAAGGTCGTGTCCATGGCGCCGAAGGTGGTCAAGGACGCGGTTTGCCAGGAGGAGGTGGTGGAAGGCGAGGATGTCGATCTCGGCATGCTGCCGGTCCAGCACTGCTGGCCGGGCGATGTCGCGCCGCTGATCACCTGGGGCCTGACCGTGACCCGCGGGCCGAACAAGGAGCGCCAGAACCTCGGCATCTACCGCCAGCAGGTCATTGGCCGCAACAAGGTCATCATGCGCTGGTTGAGCCACCGGGGCGGCGCGCTGGACTACCGCGAGTGGTGCGAGAAGCACCCTGGCCAGCCCTTCCCGGTGGCGGTGGCCCTGGGCGCGGACCCGGCGACCATCCTTGGCGCCGTCACCCCGGTGCCCGACACCCTGTCCGAATATGCCTTCGCCGGTCTGCTGCGCGGCAACCGCACCGAGCTGGTCAAGTGCCGGGGCAATGACCTGCAGGTGCCGGCCACCGCGGAAATCATCCTCGAGGGCGTGATCCATCCCGGCGAAATGGCCCCTGAAGGGCCCTATGGCGACCACACCGGCTACTACAACGAAGTCGACAGCTTCCCGGTATTCACCGTCGAGCGCATCACCCATCGGCGCAAGCCGATCTACCACAGCACCTACACCGGCCGCCCGCCCGATGAGCCGGCGATCCTCGGCGTGGCGTTGAACGAAGTGTTCGTGCCGATCCTGCAAAAGCAGTTTCCGGAGATCACCGACTTCTATCTGCCGCCCGAAGGGTGTTCCTACCGCATGGCGGTGGTGACCATGAAAAAGCAGTACCCCGGCCATGCCAAGCGCGTCATGCTGGGCGTCTGGTCGTTCCTGCGACAGTTCATGTACACCAAGTTCGTTATCGTCACCGACGACGACATCAATGCCCGGGACTGGAACGACGTGATCTGGGCGATCACCACGCGCATGGACCCCAAGCGTGATACGGTGATGATCGAAAACACCCCGATCGACTACCTGGACTTCGCGTCGCCGGTGTCGGGGCTGGGGTCGAAGATGGGCCTGGACGCGACCAACAAATGGCCAGGCGAAACCTCACGCGAATGGGGACGGACCATCGTCAAGGACGAGGCTGTCACCCGCCGTATCGACCAGTTGTGGGATCAGTTGGGAATAGATTGATGCAGGTAACCTTGCAGCCGTCCGGGGCCGTGCTGGCACTGGAACCCGGAGAACGGATTCTGGATGCGGCGCGGCGCCTGGGCTATGACTGCCCACAGAGCTGCCGCAATGGCAATTGTCATGTCTGCGCCGCGTTGCTGGTCGAGGGGCGTGTGCGCCAGGACGGCGAGGTCCGCGATCATGGTGAACTGTTCACCTGCATCGCCGAGCCGCTGGAGGACTGCGTGCTGCTCTGGGACGGCGTGCTGGCCTTGGGCGAGTTGCCGGTGCGCACGCTGGCCTGTGCCGTGAGCGAGTGCGTCGAGGTCGGCGGCGATGTCTGGCGCGTGCGCTTGCGTGCGCCGGCGGGCAAGCCGCCACGCTACCATGCCGGGCAGTACCTGATGATCGAGCGCGAGGGCGCCAGCAAGGCGGCCTTTTCCCTGGCGTCGGCGCCCCATGGGGGGCGTGACCTGGAGCTGCATGTGCTGGCCCGCGACACCAGCGCGCTTGAGCTGATCGCCCAGTTGCAGCGCAACGGCATGGCGCGGGTCGAGCTGCCATTCGGCGACGCCCATCTGGCCGAGCTGCCCGAAGGTCCGCTGGTGCTGATTGCCGCCGGTACCGGCATGGGGCAGATGCATAGTCTGGTCGAGCACTGCCGTGCCCAGGGCTTCAAGTACCCGGTACACCTGTACTGGGGCGTGCGGCGGCCCGAGGATTTCTACCAGATCGAGCACTGGGACGAGTGGAGGCGCCTGCCGAACCTGTTCCTGCACAAAGTCGTCAGTGACCTGTGTGGCTGGGAAGGACGGTGCGGCATGCTGCACGATGCAGTGTGCGAGGACATCGCCGACCTGAACAGCGTGCACGTCTACGCCAGCGGCTCGCCGAACATGGTCTACGCCACCCTTGATGCCCTGGTCGAGGCCGGCATGGACGCGCATCGGATGCGTGCCGACGTATTTGCCTACGCCCCTCGCGATTAAATAACAGGCACGCGGTTAAAGCGTGCCTTGCCGATGCTCGAACTGTGTCTCAGCGCGCCATGATCACCAGCTTGCCCACCGCCTGCCGCTGCCCCAGCTGATCGATCGCCGCGCCTGCCTCGGCCAATGGATAGGTCCGCGACACCAGCGGCTTGAGCTTGCCCTGTGCATACCAGGCAAACAGCTGCTGGAAGTTGGCGGCGTTGTCCTGCGGCTGGCGCTGGGCGAAAGCGCCCCAGAACACACCGACCACCGCCGCGCCCTTGAGCAGGGCAAGGTTGACCGGCAGTTGCGGTATGGTGCCGCTGGCAAACCCGACTACCAGCAGACGGCCACTCCAGGCCAGGCCTCGCACGGCCTGGTCGAACAGCGCGCCGCCAACCGGGTCGTAGATCACGTCCACCCCTTGGCCACCGGTCAGGCGTTTGATCTCGTCCTTGAGGCTGGCCTGGCTGTAGTCGATCAGCTCATCGGCACCGGCGGCCTTGGCCACGGCGAGCTTGTCGGCGCTGCTTGCGGCGGCGATCACGCGCGCGCCCATGGCCTTGCCGATCTCCACTGCCGCCAGGCCGACACCCCCGGAGGCGCCAAGCACCAGCAGGGTTTCCCCAGCCTGGAGCTGACCGCGCTGCTTGAGCGCATGCATGGAGGTGCCATAGGTCATGCCGAAGGCCGCGGCGGTGGTGAGGTCCATGGCCTCGGGGATCGGTAGCACGTTGTAGAAGGGCACGGCGACCTGCTCGGCAAACGCGCCCCAGCCGGTCAGGGCCATGACCCGGTCGCCGACCTTGAACATCCCGGCTTTCTCCCCGACCGCGGCCACGACCCCCGCTGCCTCGGCGCCAGGGGAGAAGGGCAGGGGTGGCTGGAACTGGTACTTGCCTTCGATGATCAGGGTGTCGGGGAAGTTGACCCCGGCCGCATGCACGTCCAGGAGGATCTCGTTCTTCTTCGGTACCGGGCTGGCGACTTCTTCCAGGACCAGGTTCTGCGCCGGACCCAGGGCTTTGCACAACACTGCTTTCATCGGGGCTATTCCTTTGCGTGGCGTGGCCGATAAGTGTAGGTGGACAAGGAGCCGGGTCAACGAGCATGGCCTGCCCTGATAGGCCGGCATAAGCCCGGACTTGGGTTTGATCGGTGTGCTGGGTATGCTGGCGCCAACTGTATGAGGAGCGAATTCGTGAAAGCGTGGATCTTGATGGTGCTGGCCCTGATGCTGCCAGTGACGGCCCTGGCCGCCGAGGACGCCAAGGAAGGAGAGCCCAAGGTCTCCTACATCACCCTCACCCCGCCCTTTGTCGGCAACTACGCTCTCGATGGCGGCCCCAGGCTGCGTGTCTACAAGGCCGACGTGGCCCTGCGCGTCACCGGCGATGCCGCCGCGACCGCGGTCAAGCACCACGAGCCGTTGATCCGCAACCAGCTGGTGGCGCTGTTCACCCAGCAGGGCCTGGAAAACCTGAGCAGTGTCGAGGGCAAGGAAGCGCTGCGCCAGGAGGCCCTGAAGCAGGTCCAGCAAGTGCTCGAGGCCGAGGAGGGCAAACCGATCGTCGAGGACTTGCTGTTCAACAACCTGATCGTGCAGTAATCAGCTCGCGAGGCCGCGAATCGCCGCCCACTGCTCGGCGGTGACGGGCATCACCGACAAGCGACTGCCTTTGTGAACTAGCGGCATTTCGGCCAGGGCCGTCTGCTGCTTGAGGTAGCCCAGTTCCAGCACACGCTTGAACGTCTGCACGTGGCTTACATCGACCGCGCTCCAAGGGTTCTTCTCGGCACTGGCCTTGGTATCGAAGTAGGGGCTTTGCGGATCGAGCGCCGTCGGGTCGGGGTAGGCCGCCGCCGTGATGCGGGCAATCCCGGCTATCCCGGGTTGCGGGCAGCTGGAATGGTAAAAGAAGAATTCGTCGCCTACGCCCATGGCCCTGAGAAAGTTGCGCGCCTGGTAGTTGCGCACCCCATCCCAACGGGTCTGCCCGAGACGCGCCAAGGCTTCGATGGAGAGCTCGTCGGGCTCGGATTTCATCAGCCAATAGGCCATGGGTGCTGCTCCTGACAAAGGTTGAAATAACTAGTTGCATGAAACCGACAATCGGCGGGCGACATCGTTTGCGTGTCGACCCGCGTTGACGCAGAATGCGCCGATTTCGAGGCTTGACGCTGCCGAACTCCCACTGGGGGAGCCTGGCGGTGCAATCAGTTTGCCTGAGGGGGGCAATCGATGAATCGCAAACCGGACATGCTCTGGATACTGGTGTTAATTTTCGGTTTGGGTGTCGTCACGACCGGTTACGCGCAAAGCCTCTGGGAACGCAAGGCCGACGCGGCCTACCAGATGCCGGTCAATCCCGCGCAGCAACAACGCTGATCGTCCTCGCTGGCGCCGCTCAGTCCGGCGCCAGGTACCAGCCCCGGGCCGAAACCGTACCCCGTAGTGGCACATCCCAACTGGCCTGGGCCAGCCGTTCGACCTTCTGGCACTCATGGGCCAGCCCCAGTAATACGGGCTTCTTCCATGCCTTGCGGCGCGATTGGTAGGCCAGGCTGCGGTCATAGAAACCGCCCCCCATGCCCAGGCGCCCGCCCACTTCATCGAATCCCACCAACGGCAGCAGGATCAGATCCAGCGCCCAGACCGGCCGCTGCCGCCTGCGATTGATCACCGGTTCCGGAATACGAAAGCGGTTGCGGCGCAGCCGTTCACCCTGCTCGAACCGCTGAAAGGCCATGCGCGTGCGCGGCCAGGCGTGCAGCACCGGCAAGTAGGTGCGCTTGCCGCGCCGTTGCGCTTCGCGCAGCAGCAAGTGCGGGTCGATTTCGCTGTCGTTGGGCAGGTACAGGGCGATGTGCCGGGCTCGGCGGTAAAGCGGATGCTGTGCCAGCTGGCGGTACAGGCCATGGGCGGCCTGGCGCTGCTCGGTCGGCGTGAGGGCTCGGCGGGCATTGCGTAGCAGGCGGCGGAGTTGGGGGCGGGTAAGCGGCGCGGTGTCGGTCATGGCACGGGCGGTCCCAAGTGTGCTTGGCGCATGGCGCGGCAAACAAATTGCCCGCCATGGAAGGCGGGCAATGCAGAATTCAGGCTCCCCGACGAACCGCTGTCGGTGTAGCCCTTGAACCCGAAAGTTCAAGGTGGAGATTGCAGGGGGCGTTAAGGCTTTCCGTCGAGCGGACATGCACACCTGCCCCAGCGTGCAACCCCCGTGGTTGTGCGTATCGGCTCAGGGACATGACCGACTGGCGCGCACTCCAGGGAGTGGGGCCAGTATACCCATCCTCAACTGATTTTTGAATCCGCCTCGTCGGTTAATGCCTGATCGACCCGTTCGAGCAGGTCGCGCACCTGTTCGCGGTTGGTCCCGCTGGCGAGAACGTCCGGGCGCTCCTGGTTGTGCAGCAGGTCGTGGGTGATGTTCAGCGCGGCCATGACCGCAATACGGTCAGCGCCGATCACCTTGCCGCTGCTGCGGATCTCGCGCATCTTGCCATCGAGGTAGCGTGCGGCACTGACCAGGTTGCTGCGTTCTTCGGGTGGGCAGATGATCGAGTATTCCTTGTCGAGGATCTGGACGGTGACGCTATTGCTTGAACTCATGAGTCTTGCTCCAGGGCCTTGAGGCGCAAAATCATCGATTCGACTTTGCGCCGGGCGATCTCGTTCTTTTCGATGAGGTGGGCGCGTTCCTCGCGCCAGGATCGTTCCTGAGCTACTAGGAGTGCGTTTTGCCGTTTAAGTTGCTCGACTCGCTCGATCAGCAGTTCGAATCGGCTCATCAGCGTTTGCAGGTCATTGTCTTGCATTCGTTGCACTCGATTGGGTGGCACTCGATTCGGTCAGACGTGGATCATCCGGCGATGATGCCCCGGCTCGACCCGCAACGGCCAGTGCCGATGGTCTTGGCGCGCCTGCCGGTGCTAGGATACAAGGTCTTCATTCTAGTCATTGCGCCGTCTGGCGCCTAGTTGCCCATGCCCAATACCAATTCGCCTTACACCGCCTTTGCTTCCCTGCTGTCGAGCAATGGCCACCCCGTCTCCCCGGCCGAGCTCCACGGCCTTTTGCTCGGTCGTAGCTGCGCTGGCGCGGCATTCGATGCCCAAGCCTGGCTGGCCGACGCCGCCCAGCTGCTTGAGGTGGAGCCCGCCGAGAACGTCCGCAATGCCCTGATCGGTCTGCAGGAAATGGTCAAGGGCGAACTCACCGGCGAGGACATCACCATCGTCCTGCTGCTGCCGGGCGACGAGACCCCGCTCACCGAACGCGCGACCGCGCTGGGCCAATGGTGCCAGGGCTTCCTCGCCGGCTTCGGACAGAACGCCGGTGGCCTGGAGCTGAGTACCGAAGCCAAGGAAGTGCTGCAGGACCTGGTCGCCATTTCCCAGGTACAGGACGCCCTCGAAGAGTCCGAAGACGGTGAGAGCGACTACATGGAAGTCATGGAGTACCTGCGCGTGGCGCCGCTGCTGCTGTACACGGAGCTGGCCAAGTCCGCGGAACCCGCAGCCAAGCCTTTGCTGCACTGACAATCGGGGTCCCTTTGCCCATGAGCCACATACCCAAGACGGAATACGCCCGTCGGCGCAAGGCGCTGATGGCGCAGATGGTCCCCAACAGCATCGCCATCCTGCCGGCCGCCGCCATCGCCATCCGCAACCGTGATGTCGAGCACGTGTACCGCCAGGACAGCGACTTCCAGTACCTGAGCGGTTTCCCCGAGCCAGAGGCGGTGATCGCCCTGATCCCGGGCCGTGAACATGGCGAGTACGTGTTGTTCTGCCGCGAGCGCAACCCTGAACGCGAGCAGTGGGAGGGCCTGCGCGCCGGCCAGGAGGGCGCGATCCGCGACTTCGGTGCCGACGATGCCTTCCCGATCACCGATATCGACGAGATCCTTCCCGGCCTGATCGAAGGCCGTGACCGGGTCTACTCGGCCATGGGCAGCAACCCCGAATTCGACCGCCACCTGATGGACTGGATCAACGTGATCCGCTCCAAGGCGCGCCTGGGAGCGCAGCCGCCGAACGAATTCGTTGCCCTGGATCATCTCCTGCACGACATGCGCCTGTATAAATCGGCGGCAGAGGTGAAGGTGATGCGCGAGGCCGCGGCCATCTCGGCACACGCCCATGTGCGGGCCATGCAGGCCTGTCGCGCGGGCCTGCGCGAGTTCAGCCTGGAGGCCGAGCTCGACTACGCGTTTCGCAAGGGTGGAGCGAAGATGCCGGCTTATGGCTCGATCGTCGCGGCCGGCCGCAACGCCTGCATCCTGCACTACCAGCAGAACGACGCCGCGCTCAAGGACGGCGACCTGGTGCTGATCGACGCCGGTTGCGAAATCGACTGCTACGCCAGCGACATCACCCGTACCTTCCCGGTCAGCGGGCGTTTTTCGCCCGAGCAGGCGGCCATCTATGAGCTGGTGCTCAAGGCCCAGGAGGCGGCGTTCGAAGCCATCGCCCCGGGCAAGCACTGGAACCACGCCCATGAAGCCACCGTGCAGGTCATCACCGCTGGGCTGGTGGAGCTGGGGCTGCTCAAGGGCGAGGTGCAGGCACTGATCGACAGCGAGGCCCACCGTGCCTTCTACATGCACCGGGCCGGTCACTGGCTGGGCATGGACGTGCATGACGTGGGCGACTACAAGGTCGGCGGGCAGTGGCGGGTCCTGGAGCCTGGCATGACGCTGACGGTGGAACCGGGTATCTACATTGCTGCCGACAACCAGAGTGTCGCCAAGAAATGGCGCGGCATCGGTGTACGGATCGAGGACGACGTCGTGGTCACCCGACAAGGTTGTGAAATACTCAGCACGGGCCTGCCCCGAACGATTGCCGATATCGAGGCCCTGATGGCCGCCGCACGCAGTGAGGCGGCATGAGTCGGATCAACCTGGCGATCATCGGCGGCGGCCTGGTCGGTGCCAGCCTGGCCCTGTCCCTGCAGGCCGGCGCCAAGGCGCGTGGCTGGAAGATCCTGCTGATCGAGCCGTTCGCGCCGGGCGACAGCTTCCAGCCCAGCTATGACGCGCGCTCCTCGGCGCTATCCTTCGGTAGCCGGCAGATCTACGAGCAGCTCGGCCTGTGGCAGGCGATCAGTCGCCGCGCCGAGCCCATCCGGCAGATCCAGGTGTCCGACCGTGGCCGCTTCGGCGCTACCCGCCTGGATGCCCTCGAAGAAGGCGTGCCCGCGCTCGGCTATGTGGTCGAGAATGCCTGGCTCGGGCAGTGCCTGTGGCAGGCCCTTGACGCCGAGGTGGTCACCTGGCGCTGCCCGGCCGAGGTCCAGGCCATGCAGGCCGTGGCGGGTGGCTATCGCCTGCAGCTCGATGACGACACCCACGTGGAATGCGACCTGGCGGTGCTGGCCGACGGAGGCCGCTCTGGCCTGCGCGAGCAACTGGGCATCCATGTACGCCAGCGTCCCTATGACCAGAGCGCGCTGATCGCCAATATCACCCCGGGCGACGCCCATGGCGGGCAAGCCTTCGAACGCTTTACCGAAGACGGCCCCATGGCGCTGTTGCCGCTGCCAGACAACCGCTGCGCCTTGATCTGGACCCGTCGCGGCATGGACGCCAAGCGTTTGTGCGAACTGGACGAGCGCAGTTTCCTACAGGCCCTGCAGGGCGTGTTCGGTTATCGCCTCGGCGCCCTGCGCCAAGTGGGTGTCCGCCATCTGTATCCATTGGCGCTGGTCGAGGCCCAGGAACAGGTGCGGCCTAACCTGGTGGTGCTGGGCAATGCCGCCCACAGCCTGCACCCGATCGCCGGGCAGGGCTTCAACCTGTCGCTGCGCGATGTGCAGTCCCTGGCCGAGGCCTTGCTCGCCGGGCCCGAGCAGCCCGGCGACCTGGCCACCCTGCGCGGCTACCACCAGCGCCAGCACCTGGATCAGTCGTTGACCATCGGCTTCTCCGACCAGGTCACCCGCCTCTTCGGCAGCGGCCAGCCATTGCTCGCCACCGGGCGCAACCTGGGCCTGCTGGGCCTGGACCTGCTGCCGCCCGCCAAGCGCTGGTTCGCCCGCCAGGCCATGGGCCTGGGCACCCGCCCCGACCCGCGAGGCCCGGCATGAGCGATCCGCGCAAGCTCGCGCGTCGCGCCCGCCTGCTGCGCTGGCTGCTCAACGTCTATCCGCCCTACCTGGGGGCGGGTATCCGCGTGCAGCACATCAGCCCCGACATGCGCAGCGCCAAGGTGCGCATGGGCCTGACCCGCTGGAACCGCAACTATGTGGGGACCCAGTTCGGCGGCAGCCTGTACTCGATGGTCGATCCCTTCTACATGTTGCTGCTGATCGAGCGGCTGGGACGCGACTACATCGTCTGGGACAAGGCCGCGAGCATTGACTTCATCTCGCCGGGCAAAGGCCCGGTGTTCGCCGAGTTCCACGTCGACGACGCACTGCTGGACGAGATCCGCCAACAGACCGCCGGCGGCAAGAAGTACCTGCCTCATTTGCAGGTGGAGATCCGTGACGCGGCCGGCGAGCTGGTGGCGCGGGTCGATAAAACCCTTTACGTGCGGCTAAAGCCGCAAGCGAGGCAGGCTTAAGGCATGGAAATGCGCGCAGATCTGTTGATTGTCGGTGCCGGTATGGTCGGCAGCGCCCTGGCCCTGGCCTTGCAGCACAGCGGCCTGGAAATCCTCCTGCTCGACGGTGGCCCGTTGTCGGTCAAGCCCCACGACGCCACTGCGCCGTTCGAGCCGCGCGTCAGCGCCCTGTCGGCGGCCAGCCAGCGAATCCTCGAGCGCCTGGGCGCCTGGCAGGGCATCAGCGAGCGGCGCATCAGCCCTTACTCCGACATGCAGGTGTGGGATGGCAGCGGCACCGGCCAGATTCATTTTTCGGCCGCTAGCGTGCACGCCCAGGTACTGGGGCATATCGTCGAGAACCGGGTGATCCAGGACGGTCTGCTCGAATGCCTGCACGACAGCGACATCGGCCTGTTGGCCAACGCGCGCCTGGAGCAGATGCGCCGCTCCGGTGACGAGTGGCTGCTTACCCTGGCCGATGGCCGCCGCCTGCGCGCGCCCTTGGTGATTGCCGCCGATGGTGCGCAATCGGCGGTGCGGCGGCTTACCGGCTGCGAAACGCGCGAGTGGGATTACCTGCATCACGCCATCGTCACCAGCGTGCGCTGCAGCCAGCCGCACCGGGCCACGGCCTGGCAGCGCTTCACCGACGAGGGGCCGCTGGCCTTCCTGCCGTTGTTGCGCGATGGCCAGCAGGACTGGTGCTCGATTGTCTGGTCGACCACCCCGGAACAGGCCGAAAAGGCCATGGCACTGGACGACCAGACCTTCTGCCACGCCCTGGAGCGCGCGTTCGAAGGCCGCCTTGGCAGCGTGCTGCAGGCCGACCCGCGGGTCTGCGTGCCGCTGCGCCAGCGTCATGCCAAACGTTATGTGGCCGAGGGTCTGGCGCTGATCGGTGATGCTGCCCACACCATCCATCCGCTGGCCGGGCAGGGCGTCAACCTGGGCTTTCTTGACGCCGCCGTGCTGGCCGAAGAGCTGCAGCGTGCCTGCGAGCGTGGCGAGCGCCTGGCCGACGAGCGCGTGCTGAGCCGTTACGAGCGCCGGCGCATGCCTCACAACCTGGCGCTGATGGCGGCCATGGAAGGCTTCGAGCGATTGTTCCAGGCCGATCCGTTGCCGCTGCGCTGGCTGCGCAACAGCGGCTTGAAGTGGGTACAGGAGATGCCCGAAGCCAAGGCGTTGTTCGTGCGTCAGGCCCTGGGCTTAAGCGGCGATCTGCCTGCTCTGGCCCGGGCCTGAGCGCCACTGCAACATCCGGTAACGGCTGGGGCCGAGGATCGGTTTGAGCTGGCAAATGTGATTCACTACCATTTGCGCCTCTCAATCCTTCGAGGACTGCACCATGTTGCCACGCAAGCACCTATTGGCCGCTCTGGCCCTGACCCTGTTCGGCGGCACCGTCCAGGCAGCGGACGACGTGGTGGTGTATTCCTCGCGCATCGATGAGCTGATCAAGCCGGTGTTCGACGCCTACACCGCCAAGACCGGCGTGAAGATCAAGTTCATCACCGACAAGGAAGCGCCGTTGATGCAGCGCATCAAGGCCGAGGGCCAGAACGCCACGGCCGACCTGCTGCTGACCGTGGACGCGGGCAACCTCTGGCAGGCCGAGCAGATGGGTATCCTGCAGCCGATCAAGTCTGACATCATCGACCAGAACATCCCGCCACAGTACCGCTCCTCGTCCCATGCCTGGACCGGTCTGAGCCTGCGCGCGCGGACCATCGCCTACGCCAGCGACCGGGTCAAGCCGCAGGAGCTGAGCACTTACGAGGCCCTGGCCGACCCGCAGTGGGAAGGGCGCCTGTGCCTGCGCACCGCGAAAAAAGTCTACAACCAATCGCTGACCGCCACCTTGATCGAGCGCCATGGTGAGCAGAAGGCCGAACAGATCATCAAGGGCTGGGTCAACAACCTGTCCACCGACGTGTTCTCCGACGACACTGCCGTGCTGCAGGCCATCGAGGCCGGCCAGTGCGACGTCGGCATCGTCAACAGTTACTACTACGGCCGTCTGCACAAGGAGCAGCCAAGCCTGCCGGTCAAGCTGTTCTGGCCCAACCAGGATGACCGCGGCGTGCACGTCAACCTTTCGGGCATCGGCCTGACCCAGCATGCGCCCCATGCGCAGGCCGCGACAAAGTTGGTCGAGTGGATGACCGGTAGCGAGGCGCAGAAGCTGTTCGCCGACATCAACCAGGAATTCCCCGCCAACCCGCAGGTCAAGCCTTCGCAGGAAGTGGCGGCATGGGGTCGCTTCAAGGCCGACGACATTCCAGTGGAAGTGGCCGGCAAGCGCCAGGCCGAGGCGATTCGCCTGATGGACCGCGCTGGCTGGAATTGAAGCCCGTTCCTCCCCGAGGTCATCGCACACATCGAGTAACGCTCTTGTCATACCGCCCTTGGTACCCGCCAGTCCTGTTCATCGCCGCCCTGGTGCTCTTGCCCCTGAGTGTCCTGCTGCTGTCATGGCAGTCAATCGACACGCAGATCTGGTCACACCTGCTCCAGACCCAGATGAGCAGGCTGCTGGGCAATACCCTGAGCCTGGTGCTGGGGGTCGGTGTCGGCGTGACGCTGCTGGGCGTCAGCCTGGCCTGGCTTACCAGCCTCTGCGAATTCCCAGGGCGACGCTGGCTCGACTGGGCGCTGATGCTGCCGTTCGCCATCCCCGCCTATGTGCTGGCATTCGTCTTCGTCGGCCTGCTGGACTTCGCCGGTCCGGTGCAAAGCGCGCTGCGCGAGGCGTTCGGGCCCATGCGCCTGCCGCGAGTGCGCTCCACCGGTGGCGTGATCACCGTCCTGGTGCTGGTCTTCTACCCCTACGTGTACCTGCTGGCGCGCACCGCCTTCCTGGCCCAGGGCAAGGGCCTGATGGAAGCGGCGCGAGTGCTCGGCCTCTCTCCACTACAGGCATTCTGGCGCGTGGCCCTGCCCATGGCGCGGCCGGCCATCGGCGCAGGCATCGCCCTGGCGCTGATGGAAACCCTGGCGGATTTCGGCGCGGTGGCGGTGTTCAACTTCGACACCTTCACCACCGCTATCTACAAGACCTGGTACGGCTTCTTCAGCCTGTCCAGCGCCGCCCAGTTGGCCAGCCTGTTGCTGCTCGCAGTGATGCTGGTGCTCTATGGCGAGCGGCGCGCCCGTGGCGCCACTCGCACCGGCAACGAACGCCCGCGCGGCAAGGCGCTGTATCATCTGCGCGGGATCAAGGCACTGGCCGCCAGCGGCTGGTGCCTGCTGGTGTTCGCCTGTGCATTCGTCATCCCGATGCTGCAGCTGGTGGTGTGGTTCTGGCAGCGCGGGCGCTTCGATTTCGACGAGCGCTATACCGGGCTGATCCTGCACACCCTGTACCTGGGCGCCATGGCCGCGCTGATCACCGTGGGCGTGGCCCTGCTGCTGGCCTTCGCCCGGCGCCAGGCGCCGACCCAGGGCATCCGCGCCAGCGTCGGCCTGGCCAACCTGGGCTATGCCCTGCCTGGGTCGGTGCTGGCGGTGTCGATCATGCTGGCCTTCAGTTACCTGGATAACCAAGTGGTGGTGCCGCTGTCAGCCTGGCTCGGTGGCGCGGGCAAGCCGCTGCTGATGGGCAGCCTGGCGGGCCTGCTGCTCGCCTACCTGGTACGTTTCATCGCCGTGGCCTATGGCCCGCTGGAAAGCAGCTTGGAACGGATCCGGCCGTCGCTGCCGGAAGCCTCCCGCAGCCTGGGGGTCAGCGGGCCTAGATTGTTTTTCAGCGTGTATCTGCCGTTGCTGGTCCCTGGCGCCTTGAGCGCCGCGCTGCTGGTGTTCGTCGATGTGCTCAAGGAGATGCCGGCAACCCTGCTGATGCGCCCGTTCGGCTGGGATACCCTGGCGGTACGGGTGTTCGAGATGACCAGCGAAGGGGAGTGGGCGCGGGCCTCGCTACCGGCCCTGACCCTGGTGCTGGTCGGCCTGTTGCCGGTCATCGGGCTGATACGCCGTTCGGCGCGGCGTGTCGGTCAGAGTCACTGAGGATGCCAGTCCGCGCCCTTGCGGCTACAATGCGCGGCATTCGCTGCGGCGGGTCCTACAAGACCTGGTAGCCGGTAGATGCTGCCGACCGCCGCCGCTTCGCCACGCCCGGAAGGAGAAACCCATGGGACAGCGTACGCCTCTGTATGACCTGCACCTGGCGCTTGGCGCCAAGATGGTCGATTTTGGCGGTTGGGACATGCCCCTGCATTACGGCTCGCAGGTCGAGGAGCACCATCAGGTGCGCAGTGACTGCGGTGTTTTCGATGTATCCCACATGACCGTGATCGATATCGATGGCCGTGACGCCACGCCTTGGCTGCAGCGCCTGCTGGCCAATGATGTCACGCGCCTGGACGACACTGGCAAGGCGCTGTACAGCCCCATGCTCAACGAACAGGGTGGGGTGATCGACGACCTGATCGTCTACCGTTGCCCTGACGGATATCGCCTGGTAGCCAACGCTGCTACCCGCCACAAGGTCCTTGACTGGCTGAACGCGCACAGTGCCGGTTTCGAGGTCCATTTGCGCCTGTGCACCGAGCTGTCGATTCTCGCCGTGCAGGGGCCACATGCCCGCGACAAGGTTGCCGAACTGGTCAGCGCGCCGCGCGCGGCGCTGGTGCGTGAGCTGCGCCCTTTCGAAGGGTTGGCCGACGGCGACTGGTTCATCGCGCGTACCGGCTACACCGGCGAGGATGGCTTTGAGTTCATCCTGCCGGCGCAGCAGGCCCTGGCGTTCTTCAACGACCTGGTCGGCGCCGGGATCGCCCCCAGCGGCCTGGGCGCCCGCGACACCTTGCGCCTGGAAGCTGGGATGAACCTCTATGGCCAGGACATCGACGAAGCCCATACGCCGCTGACCTCGAACCTGGGCTGGAGCGTGGCCTGGGAGCCGGCCGAGCGCGACTTCATCGGCCGCGGCGGCCTGCTGGCGGAAATCGAGCACGGCGTGCAGGACAAACTGGTCGGTCTGGTGCTCGAAGAGCGTGGTGTCCTGCGCGCTCATCAGGTGGTGCGAGTCGCCGGGATTGGCGAAGGGGAGATCACCAGTGGTAGTTTCTCTCCCACGCTGAGCAAGTCCATTGCCCTGGCGCGTGTGCCGATGGCCACCGGCGATCGCGCCGAGGTGGAGATCCGCGGCAAGTGGTACCCGGTGCGGGTGGTCAAGCCGACCTTCGTGCGCCATGGCAAGATTCTGATCTGAACATTTCTGGCGGGCCAACCGCTGACCCAATCGAGGACAACAAAGATGAGTGATATCCCCGCCGAACTGCGTTACGCCGAAAGCCACGAGTGGGCCCGCCTGGAAGCTGACGGTAGCGTGACCGTCGGCATCAGCGACCACGCCCAGGAAGCCCTGGGCGATGTGGTCTTCGTCGAACTGGCGGAAGTAGGCAAGGTGTTCGCCGCCGGTGGCGCCGCGGGTGTGGTCGAGTCGGTCAAGGCCGCTTCGGACATCTACTCCCCGGTGAGCGGCGTAGTCATCGCGGTCAACGAGGAGCTGACTGATAGCCCGGAACGGCTCAACGAAGCACCGTACGAGGCCTGGATCTTCAAGCTCAAGCCGAGCGACGCGGCAGAACTTGAGAAGCTGCTAGGCGCCGACGCCTACAAGGCGGCCATCGGCGAGTAAGTTTTCCCCGCATGAACGGCGATCCCTTCCTAGACTGTAAGTCTCCAAGAGCTTGGTCTAGGAAGAGAGCGTCGTCATGTCCCAGTCGCCATCCCTGAGTCAACTGCAAGAGCTCAACCCATTCCTGCACCGTCACCTGGGGCCCGATGCCTCGGAGCAGCAGGCCATGCTCGACGCCCTCGGCGTCGCCAGCCGCAGTGAGCTGATCGAGCAGACCGTACCGCCGGGCATTCGCTTCAATCGCCCGCTGGACCTGCCGCCCGCCTTGAGTGAGCAGGGCGCCCTGGCCAAGCTGGCCGGCTTCGCGCAGCAGAACCAGGTATGGACCAGCCTGATCGGCATGGGCTACCACGGCACCGTGACGCCGACCGTCATCTTGCGCAATGTCCTGGAAAACCCGGGCTGGTACACCGCCTATACCCCCTACCAGCCGGAAATCGCCCAGGGCCGCCTGGAAGCCTTGCTGAATTTCCAGCAGATGGTCATTGACCTGACCGGCCTGCCCCTGGCCAACGCCTCCCTGCTCGATGAAGCGACGGCCGCCGCCGAGGCCATGGCCCTGGCCAAGCGCGTTGCCAGGAGCAAGAGCAACGTCTTCTTTGCCGACGAGCATTGCCACCCGCAGACGTTGTCAGTGCTCAAGACCCGCGCCGAGGGCTTTGGCTTCGAACTGGTGATCGACACTGTGGACAACCTGGGCAAATACGCGGTGTTCGGCGCTTTGCTGCAATACCCCGATACCCATGGCGAAATCCGCGACCTGCGACCGTTGATCCAGCACCTGCACGACCAGCAGGCACTGGCCTGCGTCGCCGCCGATATTCTCAGCCTGGTGGTGCTGAGCCCGCCGGGCGAGCAAGGCGCCGACGTGGTGCTTGGATCGACCCAGCGCTTTGGCGTGCCCATGGGCTATGGCGGCCCACACGCGGCGTACTTCGCCTGCCGCGATGAGTTCAAGCGGGCGATTCCCGGACGTATCATCGGCGTGTCGCGTGACGCCCGCGGCAATACCGCGTTGCGCATGGCCTTGCAGACCCGCGAGCAGCACATCCGCCGCGAGAAGGCCAATTCCAACATTTGCACGGCCCAGGTGCTGCTGGCCAACATCGCTGGGTTCTACGCGGTGTACCACGGGCCTGAAGGCTTGTCGCGGATCGCCCAGCGTGTGCACCGGCTGACGTTCATTCTCGCCGCAGGCCTGCAAGCCAAGGGCATCAAGCGCCTCAACCGGCACTTCTTCGACACCCTCACCCTGGACGTTGGCGGCAGCCAGACGGCAATCATCGAGCGTGCCGAGGCGTTGCAGGTCAACCTGCGCATCCTCGGCCGCGGCCACCTGGGCGTGAGCCTGGACGAAACCTGCAGCCAAGACACGGTGCTGCGGCTGTTCGACATCTTCCTGGGTGTCGATCATGGCCTGGACATCGCCACCCTCGACAGCCAGGCCCTGCCCGAGGGGATCCCGGCCGCGCTGGTGCGGCGCACGTCCTTCCTCGATCACCCGGTGTTCAACCTGCACCACAGCGAAACCGAGATGCTGCGCTACCTCAAGCAGCTGGAGAACAAGGACCTGGCGCTTAACCAGTCGATGATCCCGCTCGGCTCTTGCACCATGAAGCTCAACGCCACCAGCGAGATGATCCCGATCACCTGGCCTGGCTTCGCCTTGCTCCACCCCTTCGCGCCGGCTGCCCAGGTGACCGGCTACAAGGCGATGATCGATGAGCTGGAGGCCTGGCTGTGCGCGATCACCGGCTTCGATGCCATCTGCATGCAGCCCAATTCCGGCGCCCAAGGCGAGTACGCCGGGCTCATGGCGATCACCTACTATCACCGTAGCCGCCAGCAAGGCCAGCGTACCCTGTGCCTGATTCCTGCTTCGGCCCATGGCACCAATCCAGCCTCGGCGCAGATGGCGGGCATGGAGGTGGTGATCGTGGAGTGCGACGACGCTGGCAATGTCGACCTCGACGACCTCAAGGCCAAGGCCAAGGCCGCCGGGGAGCGGCTGGCCTGCCTGATGGTGACCTATCCGTCGACCCATGGCGTGTACGAGGAGGGTATCCGCGAGATCTGCGAGGTAGTGCACCAGTATGGCGGGCAGGTCTACATGGATGGCGCCAACCTCAATGCCCAGGTCGGGTTGGCGCGGCCGGCGGATATCGGCGCGGACGTGTCGCACATGAACCTGCACAAGACCTTCTGCATCCCCCACGGGGGCGGAGGTCCCGGCATGGGGCCCATTGGCGTGCGCGCGCACCTGGCGCCATTCGTCGCCAGCCACCCGGTGGTGCCGGTGCCCGGCCCTGACCCGCAGAATACCGCGATCAGCGCTGCGCCCTGGGGCAGCGCCAGCATCCTGCCAATCAGCTGGATGTACATCGCCATGATGGGCCCGCAGCTGGCCGACGCCAGCGAGGTCGCCATCCTCTCTGCCAACTACCTGGCTCGCCAGCTTGGCGAAGCCTTTCCAGTCCTCTACCGCGGACGCAACCAGCGCGTGGCCCATGAATGCATCCTCGATCTGCGCCCGCTCAAGGCGCAGACCGGCATCACCGAGGAGGATGTGGCCAAGCGTTTGATGGACTACGGTTTCCATGCCCCGACCATGTCGTTCCCGGTGCCTGGGACCCTGATGGTCGAGCCGACCGAGAGCGAGTCAAAGGCCGAGCTCGACCGTTTCGTCGAGGCCATGCTGGCTATCCGCGCTGAGATTGCCCAGGTCCAGGAAGGCAACTGGTCCGCGGAGGACAACCCCCTAAAGCATGCTCCGCATACGTTGGCCGATGTCCTCGGCCCCTGGCAGCGGCCCTACACTATCGAGCAAGGCATCGCCCCCAGCGCCCACGTGCGCCAGCACAAGTACTGGCCCGCGGTGAACCGGGTCGACAATGTGTATGGCGACCGGAATCTGTTCTGTGCGTGTGTGCCGGTGGAGGCCTATCGGTAGACGGTGGAGCGGCCTGTGGGTGCTGAATCTCAGCGCCCACAGGATTGGCAATCACTGCGTCACAGCGTTCTTTGCCAGAATCGCATTGGCCAGTTCCATATCGCTGGCCTCGAGGCCTGGATTGTCGGCGCGGACTCTCTGCATGGCGGCTTCCAGGTACGGGCCGCGAATCGATCCTTCGCTGGCGACGTAGCTGCCGGCGTCATCCTGGGCGGCGACGATCAGCTTGTGGTCCTTGAAGGTCAGGTAGGTGGACGCGGTGGTGGCGCCGGAAGAAATGACGTCGCGCCAGAACCCATCGGCCATGGCATAGCCCATGGGCAGCGATATCAGGGCGACGGCAGCGACGGCTTTTTTGAGACGCATGGCGGTTCACTCTTGTGGGGTTATGCCGGATTTGATGCTGGTCGGGGTGGCCAAGTTCCCTGGGCAGGCGTTTATGCCGGCGCTCAGGCACACACCCGCAGCACCTCGGCGTGGGTGGTCAGGCCCTTGGCGATCTTCTGCGCGCCGCAGTGGCGCAGGTCGCACAGTCCTTCGGCCAAGGCCTGGCGACGCAATGCGCCAAGGTCACTGGCCGGTCCGATCAGGGCGCGCAAGCCTTCGCTCAGGGGCAGCAGCTCGAACAGCCCCGTGCGGCCGTGATAACCGGTGTCGCGGCAGGCGCGACAACCGTGACGCGGGCTGGCACCGGGCGGCTCGGACAGGACCTTGCAGGCCGGACAGAGGGTGCGAACCAGGCGCTGGGCCATCACGCCGAGCAAGGTGGCCTTGATCAGGTAGTCGGCGACGCCGAGCTCTTGCAGGCGCGTGACGGCGCTGCAGGCGTCATCGGTGTGCAGCGTGGACAGTACCAGGTGACCGGTCAGCGCGGCCTGGACCGCCACCTGGGCCGTCTCTTGGTCGCGGATCTCGCCGATCATGATGATGTCCGGATCCTGGCGCAGCAGCGCTCGCACGCCGCTGGCGAAGCTCAGGTCGATGGCGGGCTGGACCTGCAGCTGGTTGAAGGCGGGGTCGAGCCGTTCGATGGGGTCTTCGATGGTGCACAGGTTTACCTGTGGCGTGGCCAGCTGCTTGAGGCTGGCGTAGAGCGTGCTGGTCTTGCCCGAGCCGGTCGGACCGGTGACCAGGAGCATGCCCTGGCGCTGTTGCAGCAGCGCCTGCCAGCGCTCCAGCAGGCTGCCGTCCAGGCCCAGTTGGACGAAGCCCTGTTGCAACTGGTGCGGATCGAACAGGCGCAGCACCAGCTTTTCGCCGAAGGGGGTCGGCAGGGTCGACAGGCGCAGCTCCACCTCATCGCCGTTGGGCAGGCGGCTCTTCAGGCGACCATCCTGCGGGCGGCGTTTTTCGGCGACATTCATGCGCCCCAGGTGCTTGAGACGACTGATCAGCGCCAGGGTGACACTGGGTGGAAAGCCGTAGACCGCGTGCAACAGCCCATCGATGCGAAAGCGCAGGTGGCCCTGATCACGTCGCGGTTCGAGGTGAATATCGCTGGCGCGCTGCTCGAAGGCGTACTGCAGTACCCAATCGACGATATGCACGATATGCGCATCGTCGGCGCTGGCTTCGGCCTGGCCCCGGCCCAGCTCCAGCAGTTGCTCGAGCTCGCCGATGCCTGGCGTCTGCTGATGGCGAGCGCCGTGCACCGAATGCGCCAGGCGAAAGAACGCCTGGCTCAGCTGCTGAATCTGCACGGGGCTGGCCAGCACCCGCAGGATCGGCCTGCCCAGGCTCTGGGCGAGATCGGCTTCCCAGTCGCGCACATAGGGCTGCGCGCTGGCCACGGTCACACCCAAGGCATCCACCGCCAGCGCCAGGATGCCGTGGCGCTGGGCGAAGGCCGCGGACATCAGGCCGGTGACCTGGGCCACGTCGACCTGCAAGGGGTCGATACGCTGGTAGGGCTGCTCCACCTTGTCGGCCAGCCATTGGCACAGGCAGTCCAGGTCCAGCCGTTGACCGGGGCGTTGCCGGTCCGCAAGCCCGAGGCTGGCGATCAGCTCCAGTGGGTGGCCGTCGGGCAAGGTAGCAGTCCGCTCACGCAGGGTGCGGACTTCGGAGGCGTCGAGGCGTTGCTCGGCGTGCAGGGCGTCGATCAGTCGGTCGAGGTCGAGGGTGTGGTCGGGGCGAGCGTACATGGGGCATCCGTGCCTTTCCTTGAGGTTCTGCAAGGCTAGCCCTGCCTGCGTCGGCGTGCCCTGGGCAACGGTTACCGGATCTTGCGCCGCTTCAACCGGTCAGGCCTCGGGCCACCTCATGCATCTGCGGCACGTTTTCCAGGCTCACTTCACCCACGCACACCAGGTTGCGCAGTTTCTGCGCGATCACCTCGGCACGGTGCCAGCTCAACCCGGCGATGCCGATATCCAGGTGCAACAGGTCATCTTCCTGGCTCACCTGCAGCCGGTGCGGGGTCAGGAACTGCAGGGCGAACAGGTTCAGCACGCGGCATAGGCTGTCCGGCTCGGCCTCGGCCTGCAACTGGTAGCGCACGTTGCTGTGGGCGGTGCTGGCGGCCCAGACGTCGGTGCGTGCGGGGGCGTCGGTACGGTGAAGTGCATTCATGGCAGGGCTCCGCTGTCGATGCGAAATTTTTACACGTCGAGCCGGGCAATTTTTCTCTATGATTGCGAAAATTCGCCTGTGCGGCAGATTGCGTAATTCGTCGCAGCCGCTTAAAGAGGAAAAATCATGCAAGGAGAATTGGACGCCTATGACCGGCGCATCCTGGCATTGCTCCAGGAGGACGCCTCGCTGTCCAGCGCGCAGGTCGCCGAGCGCGTGGGCCTGTCGCAATCGCCTTGCTGGCGGCGCATCCAGCGTATGAAGGAGGAAGGGATCATCCGTGGGCAGGTGACCTTGCTCGATCGCAAGAAGGTCGGTCTCAACACGCAGATCTTCGCCGAGGTCAAGCTCAACGCCCACGGCCGCTCCAATTTCACCGAATTCACCGAGGCGATCCGCGGTTTTCCGGAGGTGCTGGAATGCTATGTGCTGATGGGGGCTGTGGACTTTCTGCTGCGCATCGTCACCCCGGACATCGAAGCCTATGAACGGTTCTTCTTCGAAAAGCTGTCGAATGTACCGGGGATCCAGGAGGTCAATTCGATCGTGGCCTTGTCCGAGATCAAGTCCACGACCAGTCTGCCCTTATCGCGTTGACGGCGACTTCAACAGGCGCTTCCAGGCACCGCTCTGGAACACGGCCATGGCTTGCTGGACGCGAGCCTCCAGTACCTCGTCGCCGATTGGCTGGTTGGCCAGGTGGTGCAGCTTGTTGAGCTCACCGTAGAGGCGATCGAGTTCTGGCACCTCGAGCACCTGGCGGGCGTGGTGCAGCCAGGCCAGCAGGCGCTCGATGCGCGGCAGTTGCTCGGCGAGGTCTTCGGGCTGCTGGTGGTACAGCGGCAGTTGCAGGGCGCGGGCTTCCTCGCCGAGCAAGTGGGACAGCCAGTTGGCCAACTGGGCGCTGCCCTGGCGTTCACCACGCTTGGTGCGCTCGACGGTCCAGCCGCGGGCCAGCAGCCAGCGCGAGGTTTCAAGGGAGAACTGGCCCCAGCGGGTGTCCTGCAACTCTTCGGCGAACTGCTCGGGCGCGGCGCGGCGCACGTCTTCGTCGTCGTTGCCGGCCAGCACCAGCGGGCGCCAGTCTTCCAGCAGCGCATCGAGGCTGGCGCGCAGGGCGCGTGTGGTGGCGCGTGGCGCGGCCTGGCCCAGGCTGCTGGCCAGGGCGCGCAGTTCGGCCAAGCACTCGACCCAGTCCTGCAGCAGGCGCCAGTGGCCGTTGTAGCGGTACTGCTCGGCCAGGCGCTGGCTGCTGCCCAGCAATTGCCAGGCGAGGGCAGCGAAGGCCTCGTCAAGTGGCATTTCCGGATCGAGGGTGACACTGGGCAGGCTCAGGTCGTAGCTGTCGGCATCGAGCAAGCGATAACCGCGCTCGGCCTTGCTGATGTCGCAGGGCATCAACGCCAGGCTTGCGGACAGTTCGGCGGCCAGCTCCAGCAGGGCTTCGGGGGCGCCTTCACGCAGCTCCAGTTCCAGCTCGCAGATTTCTTCCTTGCGCTTGCCGGCGATCACCGTGCCCAGGTCCAGGGCAGCCTCGATGACCACCTTGGCCTTGCCACGGCCCCAGGCGATCTCGGCGAATTCACGGGTGAAGTCGGTGGTGAACAGCGGCTTGAGGGTCTTCTTGTCGAGCTCGGCCAGCTGGGCGGGCCAGCAGCTGTCATCGAGCTTCCTCAGGTCGAGCTTGACCTTGTCCAGCGGCCATTCGTACTCGCTGCGCTCGGACAGGCCGGCGACGCTCTGCCCGCGGCACTTGAGGGTCTGGATGACGACATCGCCGTCGCGGCGCAGGCGCAGGGCAACCTTGGCGGCCGACAGGTCGCGCTCGGGGGTGTCGAAATACTGGTTGAGCAGTTCGCGGGTCTGCCAGCCGGATTTGTTGCGTTTCTTGAGCAGCGGGTGCTCGCGCAGGGCGGCGAGGGTCTCGCGGCTGGCCCGCAGCTTGAGTTCGGTTTCTTTGTGCATTGCTGGGTGATCCAGGCTCGAAGGACAGGGACGTCTTGGCCGGGCAGTGTACAGCAGTCGGCCGCCGACGGTTTATCCCGGGTGCCCGATGGCCCTATGATGGGGAACGTCACAGGAGAACGCCCATGCCGTTGCCGTCGCTCAAAGACCAGTTCGCCGCCCTGATCGCCGCACCCTCGGTCAGTTGCACCCAACCCGCGCTGGACCAGTCCAACCGCGCGGTGATCGACCTGCTTGCCGGCTGGCTGGGGGACCTGGGTTTCAACATCGAGATCCAGCAGGTTACCCCGGGCAAGTTCAACCTGTTGGCCAGCTACGGCACCGGTCCCGGCGGCCTGGTGCTGGCCGGGCACAGCGACACGGTGCCCTACGACCCGCAGCTGTGGAAGACCGACCCACTCAGGCTGACCGAAGTCGATGGCCGCTGGGTAGGGCTGGGCAGCTGCGACATGAAGGGGTTCTTCGCCCTGGCCATCGAAGCGGTGCAGCCCTTGCTGGCGCACGGCTTCACGCAACCGCTGCTGATCCTCGCCACCTGCGACGAAGAGAGCTCGATGTCCGGCGCCCGCGCCTTGGCCGAAGCCGGCCAGCCGCTTGGCCGAGCAGCGCTGATCGGCGAGCCGACCGGGCTGCGGCCGATCCGCATGCACAAGGGGATCATGATGGAGCGCATCGAGATCCTCGGCCGCAGCGGCCACTCGTCGGACCCCAGCCTGGGCCACAGCGCCATGGAAGCCATGCACGCGGTGATGGGCGAGCTCATGGGCCTGCGCCAGCACTGGCAGCAGGCTTATCGCAATCCGCAGTTCAGCGTGCCGCAACCGACCCTGAACTTCGGTTGCATCCACGGCGGCGACAATCCCAACCGTATCTGTGGCCAGTGTGCCCTGGAGTTCGACCTGCGCCCGCTGCCTGGGATGGACGCCGAGCAGCTGCGTGCGGCCATCCGCCAGAAACTCGCGCCGCTGGCCGAGCAGCATCAGGTACGGATCGACTACGCGCCCCTGTTTCCCGAGGCCCCCGCGTTCGAACAGGCTGGCGATGCGGAACTGGTGCAGCTCGCCGAGCGTCTCACCGGTCATCGCGCCGAAGCCGTGGCCTTTGCGACCGAAGCGCCGTATTTTCAGCGTATGGGCTGCGAGACCCTGGTGCTGGGCCCCGGGGATATCGCCTGCGCCCACCAGCCCGGCGAATACCTCGAAATGTCACGTATCGATCCTACCGTGCGTCTATTGCGTGAGTTTATCCAACACTATTGCCTCAGCCCGGTAATTGCCCGCTGAGGCAAAACGTTCTCACATAAGGAGAGTGCGCGTGACGCCCAACCTGTTCCGACGATAACCCTCAGAGCGCTCTGTGCTTCCCCGTTTCTCGTTCCCTTTTCTACAGGCTCAGTGGTTATGCCCGAATACGTCAATTGGTTGCGTCATGCGTCCCCTTACATCAATGCTCATCGCGACTGCACCTTCGTGGTCATGCTCCCCGGCGATGGCGTCGAGCATCCTAATTTCGGCAACATCGTCCATGACCTGGTGCTGCTGCACAGCCTGGGCGTGCGCCTGGTCCTGGTGCATGGTTCGCGCCCGCAGATCGAGGCGCGCCTCGCCGCTCGTGACCTGACGCCGCACTATCACCATGGTCTGCGCATCACCGACGCCGCGACCCTGGACTGCGTGATCGATGCGGTCGGCAGCCTGCGCGTTGCCATCGAGGCGCGTCTGTCGATGGACATGGCTTCCTCGCCCATGCAGGGCTCGCGGTTGCGCGTTGCCTCCGGCAACCTGGTCACCGCGCGGCCGATCGGCGTGCTCGAAGGCGTCGACTACCACCATACCGGCGAGGTGCGGCGGATCGACCGCAAGGGCATCAACCGGCTGCTCGACGAGCGCACCATCGTGCTGCTGTCGCCGCTGGGCTATTCGCCGACCGGCGAGATCTTCAACCTGGCCTGCGAAGACGTCGCCACCCGTGCTGCCATCGAGCTGGGCGCCGACAAGCTGCTGCTGTTTGGCGCCGAGTCAGGCCTGCTCGACGAGCACGGCCGGCTGGTGCGCGAGCTGCGCCCGCAACAAGTGCCGGCGCACTTGCAACGCCTGGGCAGCGACTATCAGGGCGAGTTGCTGGATGCCGCGGCCCAGGCGTGCAAAGGCGGCGTGGCGCGCAGCCATATCGTCAGTTACGCCGAGGACGGCGCGTTGCTCACCGAGCTGTTCACCCGTGACGGTGGCGGCACGCTGGTGGCTCAGGAGCAGTTCGAGATCGTCCGCGAGGCGACCATCGAAGACGTCGGTGGCCTGCTGGAATTGATCAGCCCATTGGAGGAGCAGGGCATTCTGGTGCGGCGTTCGCGCGAGGTGCTGGAGCGGGAGATCGAGCAGTTCAGCGTGGTCGAGCGTGATGGCACGATCATCGCCTGCGCGGCGCTGTATCCGATTGCCGAGTCCCAGGCGGGCGAGCTGGCGTGCCTGGCGGTCAACCCTGAGTACCGCCATGGCGGCCGCGGCGATGACCTGCTCGAACGCATCGAGGTGCGGGCGCGGCAGATGGGCTTGAGTACCCTGTTCGTCCTCACCACCCGCACGGCGCACTGGTTCCGTGAACGCGGCTTCGCCCCCAGCGGCGTCGAACGGCTGCCGGCGGCGCGGGCTTCGCTATACAACTACCAACGCAATTCGAAGATTTTCGAGAAAAGTATCTGAGGGCGATGCGGGCCGCTCTCGTAGAAAAACGCTAACTCACTGATTTAGCTAAACCTGTGGGAGCGTACCTTGCGCCGCGAAGCGGCCCCAATCCCTGCAGTCGGTGTATCAGGTTGTTCGTGGTCGCTGGCCTTACGGCCGCTGCGCACCCGATCGCGGGGCAAGCCCGCTCCTACAGGTTCAGCGTCGAAACGCAATTTGCGACTACCACACAGAACCCCTGTGGGAGCGTGCCTTGCGCCGCGATGGGCCGCGCAGCGGCCCTAATCCCTGCAATCGCGGTGTATCAGGTTGTCCAAGGTCGCTGGCCTTACGGCCGCTGCGCGCCCGATCGCGGGGCAAGCCCGTTCCTACAGAGGTTCAGCGTCGAATCGCAATTTGCGACCACCACACAAAACCCCTGTGGGAGCGCGTCAGCGCAGCCCAGCGGGCTGGGCGATCCCGCAGGGTTTAGCGTCACCTCAATGTAAAACGCCGTCGATTCCGACGGCGTTTTGCTTACACGGTATGCAGATACCAGTTGTACTCGAGGTCAGAGATCGAATGCTCGAACTCCTCCAGCTCGCTCTCCTTGCACGCGACGAAGATGTCGATGTACTTCGGATCGATGTACTTGTTGAGGATCTCGCTGTCGTCCAGCTCGCGCAGGGCATCGCGCAGGTTGTTCGGCAGGCATTGATCCAGTTGCTCGTAGGCGTTGCCTTCGATCGGGGCACCGGGCTCGACCTTGTTGGTCAGGCCATGGTGCACACCGGCCAGCACGGCGGCCATCAGCAGGTACGGGTTGGCGTCGGCGCCGGCCACGCGATGCTCCAGGCGCACGGCATCCGGCGCGCCGGTCGGTACGCGTACAGCCACGGTGCGGTTGTCCAGGCCCCAGGTCTGCGCATTAGGCACGTAGAACTGCGCACCGAAGCGACGGTACGAGTTGACGTTCGGGCAGAGAAACGCCATGGACGCGGGCAGGGTCTCGAGCACACCGCCGACCGCGTGACGAAGCGCGGCGTTCTGCTCGGGATCCTCGCTGGTGAAGATGTTCTTGCCATCCTTGTCCAGCACGGAAATGTGTACATGCAGACCATTGCCCGCCTGGCCCGGATAGGGCTTGGCCATGAAGGTGGTGTCCATCTCATGGTCGTAGGCGATGTTCTTGATCAGGCGCTTGAGCAGCACCGCATAGTCACAGGCCTTGAGCGGGTCGGCGACGTGGTGCAGGTTGACCTCGAACTGCGCCGGGGCGCTTTCCTTGACGATGGCATCGGCAGGAATGCCCTGCTCCTTGGCACCTTCGAGGATGTCCTGGAGGCAGTCGACGTATTCGTCCAGGTCATCGATCAGGTACACCTGGGTCGATTGCGGACGCTTGCCGGAGATCGGCGAGCGCGGCGGCTGTGGCCGTCCATTCACGTTCTCCTGGTCGATCAGGTAGAACTCCAGTTCGAAGGCGGCGCAGATGGTCAGGCCCATGTCGTCGAACTTGCTCACCACCTGACGCAGCACTTCACGCGGGTCGGCGAAGAACGGCTCGCCTTCGATCTCGTGCATGGTCATCAGCAGCTGCGCGGTCGGGCGCTTCTGCCAGGGCTCGTTGGAGAGCGTGTCAGGGATTGGGTAGCAGATGCGGTCGGCATCGCCGATGTCCAGGCCAAGGCCCGTGCTTTCGACGGTGGACCCATTGATGTCGAGGGCGAAGAGGGAGGCCGGCAGGTTGATGCCTTTCTCGTAAACCTTGTGGAGGCTGGTCCGTTCGATGCGTTTGCCACGCACCACACCATTCATATCTGCAATCAGAAGGTCAACGTAGAGAACCTCAGGATGTTCCTTAAGGAACGCGTTCGCTTCGTTAAGCTGAACGGCACGCGGGGGTACCGACATGATGCAACACCTTTGTTGTTAAAAATATCAATCAAGGGGGGCTTGCCAGTTCAGTCAATCCGAAAGCCTTCCTGAAGTCAAGCCAACCGCCTGATGCCCTGAAATGGCACTGCCACGGCATTTTTGCTGCAAATCGGGGCGCGCCATTATCCGCTATTTTGGGTGAGGAGGGCCATCGCGAGCAGGCCGTCTTTTATTTTTTACGGAGGTGTTGTGTAAAAAAATGAACAAGGCTAAGCTCGATCACAACCCATAACAGCAATAAAACCGGGGGTTACATGTTTCGCCCGCCCATGATCGGCGCCCTAGCCGATGCCCGGCAGATCGGTCTGCATGCTGTCCACACCCGTGGACACGCGCATGTTCGAGCGGTCACCGCAGCCAGAATGTTGCCGTCTTTCGTGCCTTCGCAGGCAACTCGGCTTGAGCCGACCGAAATAATTGACGGCCTGCATGACCTGCCCCCTGCTGACTCACCTTCCTCCAGCACACCTCTTCACTATAGCGGGCCTGCACGCATGGCGGGTATCACTGATGCGCCAATCGCGATTCGCCTGCCCCTGTCGACGCCGCTTTGCCTTGGAATGCATTGGCATCCAGAATGTCAGGTGCTGTCCTGGACAGAACAACGCGACGCTGCGGCGGCGCACAGCGCCTGACCCCGTTGGGGCAGGTCATTACCTCCTGAGGTATTTATGAGTAGCAACCTCGACCAGCTCACCGATTGGTTGAAAGAACACAAGATCACCGAAGTCGAGTGCCTGATCAGCGACCTGACCGGGATCACCCGCGGCAAGATTTCGCCGACCAACAAGTTCATCGCCGAAAAAGGCATGCGGCTGCCAGAAAGCGTACTGCTGCAGACCGTGACCGGCGACTATGTCGACGACGACATCTATTACGAGCTGCTTGACCCGGCCGACATCGACATGATCTGCCGGCCTGACGAGAACGCGGTGTTTCTCGTCCCTTGGGCCATCGAGCCGACCGCCCAGGTGATCCACGATACCTACGACAAGATGGGCAACCCGGTCGAGCTGTCGCCGCGCAACGTGCTCAAGAAGGTCCTCAAGCTCTATGCCGAGAAAGGCTGGCAGCCCATCGTGGCGCCGGAGATGGAGTTCTACCTGACCAAGCGCTGCGAAGACCCGGACTTCCCGCTACAGCCGCCGATTGGCCGTTCGGGCCGTCCAGAGACCGGCCGCCAGTCGTTTTCCATCGAAGCGGCCAACGAGTTCGACCCATTGTTCGAAGACGTCTACGACTGGTGCGAGCTGCAGAACCTGGACCTGGACACGCTGATCCACGAGGACGGCACGGCGCAGATGGAGATCAACTTCCGTCACGGCAATGCCCTGCACCTGGCCGATCAGATCCTGGTGTTCAAGCGCACCATGCGCGAGGCCGCGCTCAAGCACAACGTGGCGGCCACCTTCATGGCCAAGCCCATGACGGGCGAGCCGGGCAGCGCCATGCACCTGCACCAGAGCATCATCGACGTGCAAACCGGCCGCAACATCTTCTCCAATGACGACGGCAGCATGAGCGAACTGTTCCTGCACCATGTCGGTGGCCTGCAGAAGTTCATCCCCGAGGTGCTGCCGCTGTTCGCCCCCAACGTCAACTCGTTCCGGCGCTTCCTGCCCGATACCTCGGCACCGGTGAACGTCGAGTGGGGCGAGGAAAACCGCACCGTCGGGCTGCGCGTACCGGATGCCGGGCCGCAGAACCGCCGGGTCGAGAACCGCCTGCCGGGCGCCGATGCCAATCCCTACCTGGCGATTGCCGCGAGCCTGCTGTGCGGCTTCATCGGCATGGTCGAGGGCATCACCCCGAGCGCGCCGGTCCAGGGCCGTGGCTACGAGCGCCGCAACCTGCGCCTGCCGCTGACCATCGAGGATGCGCTGGAGCGCATGGAGAACTGCCGGGCGCTGGAGAAGTACCTGGGCAAGAAATTCATCGCCGGCTACGTCGCGACCAAGCGTGCCGAGCACGAGAACTTCAAACGGGTAATCAGCTCCTGGGAACGTGAGTTCCTGCTGTTTGCCGTCTGATCAACCTTGAGCCGCAGGAGCGCGGCCGTCGGATAACGGAGAAGCACATGAGCGCCAACAACCCGCAAACCCGTGAATGGCAAACCTTGAGCGGCGACCACCACCTGGCACCTTTCAGCGATTACAAGCAGCTGAAGGACAAGGGGCCGCGCATCATCACCAAGGCCCAGGGCGTGCATTTGTGGGACAGCGAGGGCCACAAGATCCTCGACGGCATGGCCGGGCTTTGGTGCGTGGCGCTCGGCTATGGCCGTGAAGAACTGGTGCAGGCGGCAGAAAAGCAGATGCGCGAGCTGCCGTACTACAACCTGTTCTTCCAGACCGCTCATCCTCCGGCACTGGAACTGGCCAAGGCCATCACCGACGTCGCGCCAGAGGGCATGAGCCATGTGTTCTTCACAGGCTCCGGCTCCGAGGGCAATGACACCGTGCTGCGCATGGTTCGCCACTATTGGGCGCTCAAGGGCAAACCCGGCAAGCAGGTGATCATCGGGCGGGTCAACGGCTACCACGGCTCCACCGTGGCCGGTGCCAGCCTCGGCGGCATGAGCGGCATGCACGAGCAGGGCGGCCTGCCGATCCCGGGTATCGTGCATATCCCGCAGCCGTACTGGTTTGGCGAAGGCGGCGATATGACCCCGGATGCATTCGGCGTCTGGGCGGCCGAGCAATTGGAGAAGAAAATCCTCGAGGTCGGCGAAGACCAGGTCGCGGCCTTCATCGCCGAGCCGATCCAGGGCGCTGGCGGGGTGATCATCCCGCCAGAGACCTACTGGCCGAAGATCAAGGAAATCCTTGCCAAGTACGACATCCTGTTCGTCGCCGACGAGGTGATCTGCGGGTTCGGCCGCACTGGCCAGTGGTTCGGCTCCGATTACTACGAGCTGACGCCGGACCTGATGACCATCGCCAAGGGCCTGACCTCTGGCTACATCCCCATGGGTGGCGTGATCGTCCGTGACAAGGTGGCCAGGGTGCTCAGCGAAGGCGGCGACTTCAACCACGGGTTCACCTATTCGGGCCACCCGGTGGCGGCGGCAGTGGGCCTGGAGAACTTGCGGATTCTGCGTGAGGAAAAGATCGTCGAACGCGCCAGGACAGAAACGGCACCGTATTTGCAAAAGCGTTTGCGTGAGCTGAGCGACCATCCGCTGGTGGGCGAGGTCCGCGGCCTGGGCCTGCTCGGCGCGATCGAACTGGTCAAGGACAAGGCAAGCCGCAGCCGCCATGAAGGCAAGGGCGTGGGCATGATCTGCCGTAATTTCTGTTTCGAGAACGGCCTGGTGATGCGTGCGGTGGGCGACACCATGATCATCGCGCCGCCGCTGGTCATCAGCCATGCCGAGATCGACGAATTGGTGGAAAAGGCCCGCAAATGCCTGGACTTGACCTTCGAAGCGATCCAGTAACCAGCTGCTAGGCTAGCGTTGTGACATTAAGTGGTTACAAGGCCGTGCTTTCCTTGAAAGAGCGCCTTGTAACTTGCCAGACTAGCGGCTGTTTCAGTCGCCCAGCGCTTGCACCGTGGGACCCGGCTGCTTAACAGATGGCTAAATAAAAACTCTGGAGCATTACGCATGAAGAAAATGGGCAAGACGTTGCTGGCCGCAGCCCTGATGGGCGCCATGGCCACGGCTGTTCAAGCGAAGGACGGGGTGCTGCACGTCTACAACTGGTCCGACTACATCGCGCCGGACACCGTTGCCAAGTTTGAAAAGCAGAGCGGCATCAAGGTCGTCTACGACGTGTTCGACAGCAACGAGACCCTGGAAGCCAAGTTGCTGGCAGGCAAGTCTGGCTATGACGTGGTCGTGCCGTCCAACAACTTCCTGGCCAAGCAGATCAAGGCCGGCGTCTACCAGGAGCTGGATCGCTCCAAGTTGCCGAACTGGAAGAACCTGGACGAAGCCTTGCTCAAGGCCGTGGGTGACGCCAGCGACCCAGGCAACAAGTACGCCTTCCCCTACATGTGGGGCTCCATTGGCATCGGCTACAACCCCGAGAAGGTCAAGGCCGCGCTGGGCGTCGACAAGATCGACTCCTGGGACGCCGTGTTCAAGCCTGAGAACCTCGCCAAGCTCAAGAGCTGTGGCGTGAGTTTCCTCGACGCACCGACCGAGATGATCCCGGCCGCCTTGCACTACCTGGGCAAGCCGACCAACAGCAAGGACAAGGCTGACCTGAAGGCCGCCGAAGACCTGTTCATGAAGATCCGTCCTTCGATTGCCTACTTCCATTCGTCCAAGTACATCTCGGACCTGGCCAACGGCAACATCTGCGTCGCCGTGGGTTACTCGGGCGACCTGGAGCAGTCCAAGGAACGCGCCAAGGAGGCCGGTGACAAGGTCAAGCTGACCTACACCATTCCCAAGGAAGGCGCCGGTACCTTCTATGACATGGTTGCCATTCCGAAGGATGCCGAGAACCTCGAGGCGGCCTACAAGTTCATGGACTTTCTGCTGCAGCCAGAAATCATGGCCGAGATCACCAATGCCGTACGCTTCCCGAACGGCAACAAGGCCGCCACCGCGCTGGTGGACAAAGACATCACCAGCGATCCGAGCATCTACCCCTCGGATGACGTGAAGCAGCAGCTCTATGCGATCAGCGACCTGGATCAGACTACGCTGCGCCTGATCACCCGCAGCTGGACCAAGATCAAATCGGGCAAGTAAGCCCGCAGTGACCCGTCTGGGCCGGGACCTGCGGCCCAGGCGAGGAAAAAGCGAATAAGTTTGCGGCATCGAGGCTGCGAAGGTAAGTTGCGCGCCGGTTTTACGGGTGCGGCAGCATCCCGCCGTTACCATGGGCACTAAAGTGAGGACCTCCCCTTGTCTATTTCTGTATTTCGCAAGGCCATGCTGGCTGGTGCGGGACTGACCCTGGCTATCAGCGTCCAAGCGGCGCCCACGGTGCACATCTACAACTGGTCGGACTACATCGGCCCGACCACCCTCGCGGACTTCGAGAAAGAGACCGGCATCAAGCCGGTTCAGGATGTCTTCGATTCCAACGAAACCCTGGAAGGCAAGCTGCTGGCCGGTCGCTCCGGCTATGATGTGGTGGTGCCGTCCAACCATTTCCTCGGCAAGCAGATCAAGGCGGGCGCGTTCCGCAAGCTCGACCGCAGCCTGTTGCCCAACTACGCCAACCTCGACCCGGCGCTGATGAAGCGCCTGGAGAAGAACGACGCCGGCAACCAGTACGCCGTGCCTTACCTGTGGGGCACCAATGGCATCGGCTATAACGTCGAGAAGGTCAAGGCGGCCTTGGGCGTCGACACCATCGACTCCTGGGCGGTGTTGTTCGAACCTGAAAACATCAAGAAACTCTCGCAGTGCGGCGTGGCCTTCCTCGACTCGGCCGACGAAATGCTGCCGGCGGTCCTGAACTACATGGGCAAGGACCCCAACAGCACCGATCCCAAGGATTACCAGGACGCCGAGAAAAAACTCCTGGCCGTGCGCCCCTACGTCACCTATTTCCACTCTTCCAAGTACATCTCGGACCTGGCCAATGGCGACATCTGCGTCGCCGCGGGCTTCTCCGGCGATGTCTTCCAGGCCAAGGCCCGCGCTGAAGAAGCCGGCAAGGGCGTGAAGCTGGCCTACGCCATTCCCGAGGAAGGCGGCAACCTCTGGTTCGACGTGCTGGCAATCCCCAAGGATGCGAGCAACGTCAAGGAGGCCCACGCCTTCATCAACTATTTGCTGAAACCTGAGGTGATCGCCCAGGTCAGTGATTACGTCGGTTACGCCAACCCGAACCCCAAGGCTGGCGACCTGATGGACCAGGCCGTGAGGACTGACGCCGCGGTTTACCCACCGCAGGAAGTGCTGGACAAGATGTTCGTCAACGCCGAGTTGCCACCCAAGGTGCAACGTTTGATGACCCGCAGCTGGACCAAGGTCAAGTCGGGCAAGTAACAATCCAGGCCCGCCGCGCTAGGGCGGGCGCAAAAATCTTGTTGGGAGTTTCACTCATGGCAGTTGCCTCCGGTGCCTATAAGAAAGCCCTCGAGGGCGAGCAGCAGCCCAAGCAGGTGCTGGTCAAGATCGACAGGGTCACGAAGAAGTTCGACGAAACGGTCGCCGTGGACGATGTGTCCCTGGAAATCCGCAAGGGCGAGATCTTCGCCCTGCTGGGTGGCTCGGGTTCGGGCAAGTCCACCCTGCTGCGCATGCTCGCCGGTTTCGAGCGTCCGACCGAAGGGCGGATCTACCTCGATGGCGTCGACATCACCGACATGCCGCCCTATGAGCGGCCAATCAACATGATGTTCCAGTCCTATGCGCTGTTCCCGCACATGACCGTGGCGCAGAACATCGCCTTTGGCCTGCAGCAGGACCGCATGCCCAAGGACCAGATCGATGCCCGCGTCGGCGAGATGCTCAAGCTGGTGCACATGACCCAGTACGCCAAGCGCAAGCCGCATCAGCTCTCCGGCGGCCAGCGCCAGCGGGTCGCCCTGGCCCGCTCCCTGGCCAAGAGCCCCAAGCTGCTGCTGCTCGACGAGCCGATGGGCGCGCTGGACAAAAAGCTGCGTTCGCAGATGCAACTGGAACTGGTCGAGATCATCGAGCGGGTCGGCGTGACCTGTGTGATGGTGACCCACGACCAGGAAGAGGCCATGACCATGGCCCAGCGCATCGCCATCATGCACCTGGGCTGGATCGCCCAGATCGGCTCCCCGGTGGACGTCTACGAGACCCCGACCAGCCGCCTGGTCTGCGAGTTCATCGGCAACGTCAACCTGTTCGAAGGTGATGTGGTCGACGACGCCGAAGGCCACGCGCTGATCGCCAGCCCCGAGCTTGAGCGCCACATCTACGTCGGCCACGGGATCACCACCTCGGTCGAGGACAAGCACATCACTTATGCGCTGCGTCCGGAGAAGCTGCTGGTCACCACCGAGCAGCCATCTCACGAGCACAACTGGTCGCGCGGCAAGGTCCACGATATCGCCTACCTGGGCGGCCACTCGGTGTTCTACGTGGAGCTGCCGAGCGGCAAGGTGGTCCAGTCGTTCGTCGCCAACGCCGAACGCCAGGGCGCCCGGCCTACCTGGGGTGACCAGGTCTACGTGTGGTGGGAAGACGACAGCGGCGTGGTACTGCGGTCATGAAAATCCGCAAGCTCAAGCGAGCGTTCCAGCGCCTGATACCGGAGGGCCGGCACCTGGTGATCGGCGTGCCGTTCATCTGGCTGTTCCTGTTCTTCATGCTGCCGTTCTTCATCGTTCTGAAGATCAGCTTCGCCGAAGCCGACGTGGCGATCCCGCCGTACACCGAGATCTACAGCTATGTCGAAGACAAGCTGCAGGTGGTGCTCAACCTGGCCAACTACGGCCTGTTGACCGAAGATGAACTGTACATCTCAGCCTATCTGGGCTCGTTGAAAATAGCCTTCTTCAGCACCCTGCTGTGCCTGCTGATCGGCTACCCGATGGCCTATGCCATCGCCAACGCGCGCAAGGAAAGCCAGACTGTGCTGTTGCTGCTGATCATGATGCCGACCTGGACGGCGATCCTGATCCGCGTCTACGCCTGGATGGGGATCCTCAGCAACAACGGCCTGCTCAACAGCTTCCTGATGTGGCTCGGGCTGATCGATCAGCCACTGCAGATACTCAACACCAACCTGGCGGTCTATATCGGCGTGGTCTATTCGTACCTGCCGTTCATGATCCTGCCGCTGTTCGCCAACCTGGTGAAGCACGACCAGAGCCTGCTCGAGGCAGCGTCAGACCTGGGCTCCAGCACCTTCAACAGCTTCTGGAAGATCACCGTGCCGCTGTCGAAGAACGGCATCATTGCCGGCTGCATGCTGGTATTCATCCCGGTAGTGGGTGAGTTCGTCATTCCTGAACTGCTCGGCGGTCCGGAGACCCTGATGATCGGCAAGGTGCTGTGGCAAGAGTTCTTCAACAACCGCGACTGGCCGGTTGCCTCCGCGCTGGCGGTGGTGATGCTGGCGATCCTGATCGTGCCCATCCTGCTGTTCAACCGTAGTCAGGCCAAAGAGATGGAGAGCAGGGCATGAAGCGCTTCGGTTTTTCCAACCTGATGCTGATCCTCGGCTTGCTGTTCATCTACCTGCCGATGCTGATCCTGGTGATCTACTCGTTCAACGCCTCCAAGCTGGTGACGGTGTGGGGCGGCTGGTCGGTCAAGTGGTACGTCGGCCTGCTCGACAACACCCAGCTGATGGGCTCGGTGATGCGCTCGCTGGAGATTGCCTGCTACACCGCGGTGGCCGCCGTGGCGCTGGGCACCCTGGCGGCCTTCGTGTTGACCCGCGTTACCCACTTCAAGGGTCGCACACTGTTCGGTGGGCTGGTCACCGCGCCCCTGGTCATGCCCGAGGTGATCACCGGTCTGTCGCTGCTGCTGCTGTTCGTGGCCATGGCGCAGATGATCGGCTGGCCACAGGAGCGCGGCATCATCACCATCTGGATCGCCCACACGACGTTCTGCGCCGCTTACGTGGCGGTGGTGGTCTCGGCGCGCCTGCGCGAGCTTGACTTGTCCATCGAGGAAGCGGCCATGGACCTGGGGGCCAAGCCGTGGAAGGTGTTCTTCCTGATCACCATCCCGATGATCGCGCCGTCGCTGGCGGCGGGTGCCATGATGTCGTTCGCCTTGTCGCTGGATGACCTGGTGCTGGCCAGCTTCGTCTCGGGTCCAGGCTCGACCACCTTGCCGATGGAAGTGTTCTCGGCCGTGCGCCTGGGCGTGAAGCCTGAGATCAACGCGGTGGCCAGCCTGATCCTGCTGTCGGTGTCGCTGGTGACCTTCCTGGTCTGGTACTTCAGCCGTCGTGCCGAAGAGCGTCGCCGCCGGGCGATCCAGCAGGCCATCGAGGAAAGCGCCGCGGGGAACTGGAAGCCACCGCAGGTGCCAGGTACAGCCCCGGCCCCCGCGTCCATCTGATCCATCCGGGGCTGCGCAGCAGCCCCCATCCAGCCAATACATTCCCTTCTTGTGTGCCCCCCACGGAACCCTGATCTACGCTAACAGTCGCATTCCTCAATAGTTCGGCACAAGCAAGGAGCGCGCATGACGGTAACGCGTCCGTTGAAGGTCGTCTGCCTAGGGTTGCTGCTCCTGTTGTCGGGCTGTGGGGATGACAAGCCAGCGCCAGCCGACCTGCCCAGGGTCGGGGTGGTCCGTGTCGAATCCAGCGATTTCGCCGCGGCGGTCACGCTGACCGGTGACGTCCAGGCTCGTGTCCAGACCGACCTGTCGTTCCGCGTGAGTGGCAAGATCATCTCCCGCGCGGTGGATGTCGGCGACCATGTCAAGGCCAGCCAGGTACTGGCCCGCCTCGACCCCAAGGACCTGCAGAACAACGTCGATTCAGCCAAGGCCGAGGTCTTTGCCGAACAGGCGCGAGTGACCCAGACCCGCGCGGCGTTTGTCCGCCAGCAGAAGCTCCTGCCCAAGGGCTACACCAGCCAGAGCGAGTACGATTCGGCCGAGGCCGCGCTGCGCAGTAGCCAGAGCGCGCTCAAGGCGGCCCAGGCGCAATTGGCCAATGCCAGGGAGCAGTTGGGCTACACCGCCCTGGTCTCGCAAGCCGATGGGGTGATCACCGCGCGCCAGGCCGAGGTCGGCCAGGTGGTGCAGGCGACCATGCCCATCTTCAGCCTGGCCCGCGATGGCGACCGTGACGCTGTGTTCAATGTCTATGAATCCCTACTGGTGGCACCGCCCAGTGACAAGAAGGTGATCGTCAGCCTGCTCGACAATCCCAAGGTCCAGGCCGAGGGTCAGGTCCGCGAAATCACCCCGACCGTGTCGGCCCAGAGCGGCACGGTGCAGGTCAAGGTTGCCCTGCGTAACGTACCCCCGGGCATGGAGCTGGGTTCGCCGGTTACCGCCACTGCCAGCGCCCAGGGCAAGCCGAGTGTCGAACTGCCTTGGTCGGCCCTGACCAAGGCCCTGCACGACCCGGCCGTGTGGGTGGTGGGCGAGGGTAACAAGGTCGAGCTGCGTCCGGTGCGGGTCTCGCGTTACCTCACCGGCAAGGTGGTGGTCAGCGAGGGCCTGCAGGGAGGCGAGCAGGTGGTGGTCAGCGGCGGTCAACTGTTGCATCCCGGCATGCAGGTCGACAGGGTTACCCCGCAAGATGGCGCAGGTGCGCCATGAAGCGCCTGGTCCTGATGCTGTCCGCCGGCCTGCTGTTGGGCGGCTGCGGTAGCGACGAGGAAAAGCCCGAGCCGGTGCGGCCGGTGCTTTCGACCGTGGTCCAGCCCCAGGTGCAGGCCCAGCTGGGGCGGTTTGCCGGGAGCATCCAGGCGCGCTACGAAAGCACCCTGGGTTTTCGCGTGTCCGGGCGCATAGCCCGGCGCTGGGTCGATGTCGGCAGCCAGGTCAAGCCGGGCGATATCCTCGCCAGCCTTGACCCGACCGACCAGCGCAACCAGCTGCGCGCCGCCGAAGGCGATCTGGCCCGGGTCCAGGCGCAATGGATCAACGCCCAGGCCAATGCCCGCCGTCAGCAGCAACTGTACGACCGCGGCGTGGGCGCACAGGCCCAGCTGGACATCGCCCAGACCGACCTGAAGACCACCGGCGCTTCGCTGGAACAAGCCCGTTCCGCCGTCAGCCAGGCCCGTGACCAGCTCGGCTACAGCGAGCTGCGCACCGATCACCAGGCGGTGGTCACCGCGTGGCGCGCCGAGGCCGGGCAAACCGTCAGCGTCGGCCAGGAAGTGGTGACCCTGGCGCGGCCGGACGTCAAGGAGGCGGTCATCGACCTGCCATCCTACCTGGCCGAGCAACTCACGCCCGGCCTCACCTTCACCGTCGCTTCGCAGCTGGAGCCTGACATCAACACCACCGGGACCCTGCGCGAGCTCGAACCCCAGGCCGACGCCACCACCCGCACGCGCCGCGCCCGGCTGAGTCTGGCCAGCACGCCCGAGGCCTTTCACCTGGGCACGGCCATCAGCGTGATCCTGACCTCGGCGGTATCGCCGCGCAGCGAGCTGCCCCGCACGGCGCTGCTCGAGCGCGACGGCAAGACCCAGGTGTGGGTGGTGGACGCGCAGCAGAGCACCGTGGCGATCCGCGACGTGACCCTGCTCGAACGCACCGCGGACAGCATCATCCTGGCCTCCGGGGTGCAGCCCGGCGAGCGCGTGGTCACCGCCGGGGTGAACAGCCTTAAACCTGGGCAGAAGGTCATCGTCATTGAGGAAGATCCACGATGAAAGGAAGCTTCAACCTCTCGGAGTGGGCACTCAAGCACCAATCCTTCGTCTGGTACCTGATGTTCGTCGGCTTGCTGATGGGCGTGTTCTCGTACATGAACCTTGGGCGTGAGGAAGACCCTTCCTTCACCATCAAGACCATGGTCATCCAGACCCGCTGGCCCGGGGCGACCCAGGACGAGACCCTGTACCAGGTCACCGACCGCATCGAGAAGAAACTCGAGGAGCTCGACTCGCTCGACTATGTCAAAAGCTATACCCGGCCGGGCGAGTCCACGGTCTATGTCTACCTGCGCGACACCACCAAGGCCCAGGATATTCCGCAAATCTGGTATCAGGTGCGCAAGAAGATCCAGGACATCCGCGGCGAGTTTCCCCAAGGTATCCAGGGCCCAGGTTTCAACGACGAATTTGGCGACGTATTTGGCTCCATCTATGCGTTTACCGCCGACGGCCTGACCCTGCGCCAGTTGCGCGACTACGTCGAGCAGGTACGCGCCGAGGTGCGTGAGGTGCCCAACCTGGGCAAGGTGGAGATGGTCGGCACCCAGGATGAGGTGCTCTACCTGAAGTTCTCGACGCGCAAGCTGGCGGCGCTTGGCATCGACCAACGTCAGGTGCTGCAGGCCCTGCAATCACAGAACGCAGTGACCCCGGCCGGGGTGATCGAGGCCGGACCCGAGCGTATTTCCGTGCGCACCACCGGCCAGTTCGCCTCGGAGAAAGACCTGCAAGCGGTCAACCTGCGGATCAATGACCGCTTCTTCCGCCTGGCCGATATCGCCACCATCGAGCGCGGCTACGCCGACCCGCCCGCACCGATGTTCCGCTACAACGGCCAGACCGCCATTGGTCTTGCCATCGGCATGAAGGACGGTGGCAACATCCAGACGTTCGGTGCCCAGCTCAAGCAGAAGATGGACAGCATCGTCGCCGAGCTGCCGGTCGGTGTCGGGGTGCACACCGTGTCCGACCAGGCCGTGGTGGTCAAGGAGGCGGTCGGCGGCTTTACCAGCGCGCTGTTCGAGGCGGTGATCATCGTGCTGGTGGTCAGCTTCATCAGCCTGGGGGTTCGCGCCGGCTTGGTGGTGGCGTGCTCCATTCCGCTGGTGCTGGCGATGGTCTTCGTGTTCATGGAATACAGCGGCATCACCATGCAGCGGATTTCCCTGGGCGCGTTGATCATTGCCCTAGGCCTGTTGGTGGATGACGCGATGATTACCGTGGAGATGATGGTCACGCGCCTGGAAATGGGCGACAGCAAGGAGGATGCGGCCACCTTCGCCTATACCTCCACGGCCTTCCCGATGCTCACCGGTACCCTGGTGACCGTCGCCGGTTTCGTGCCCATCGGCCTGAACGCCAGTTCGGCGGGTGAATACACCTTCACCTTGTTCGCGGTCATCGCCGTTGCGCTGATCGTGTCCTGGGTGGTGGCGGTATTCTTCGCCCCGGTGCTGGGCGTGCATATCCTCAGCGCCAAGGTCAAGGCGCACGGCGAAGAGCCCGGGCGAGTCGGCAGGGCCTTCGAGCACAGCCTGGAGTGGTGCATGCGCCACCGCTGGCTGACCATCATCGGTACCGTGCTGCTGTTCGCCCTGGCGGTGTTCAGCATGCGGTTCGTGCAGAACCAGTTCTTCCCGGCCTCGGACCGGCCGGAGATCCTCGTCGACCTCAACCTGCCGCAGAACGCCTCCATCCACGAGACCCGCCGCGTGGTCGATCGCCTTGAGGCCACGCTCAAGGATGACCCGGACATCGAGCACTGGAGCACCTACATCGGCCAGGGCGCGATCCGCTTCTACCTGCCGCTCGACCAGCAGTTGCAGAACCCCTACTACGCGCAGCTGGTGATTGTCAGCAAGGGCCTGGAGTCCCGCGGCGAGCTGATGGCGCGCCTGCAGAAACGTCTGCACGAGGACTTCGTCGGCATCGGCAGCAATGTGCAGTCGCTGGAAATGGGCCCGCCCGTGGGCCGGCCGATCCAGTACCGGGTCAGCGGCAAGGACATCGACCAGGTGCGCAAGCACGCCATCGAGCTGGCGACCCTGCTCGATGGCAATGCGCATATCGGCGAGATGATCTACGACTGGAACGAGCCGGGCAAGGTGCTACGCATCGAGATCGCCCAGGACAAGGCGCGCCAGCTCGGGCTGTCGTCCGAGGACGTGGCCAACGTGATGAACAGTATCGTCAGCGGTGCGCCGGTGACCCAGGTCAACGACAACATCTACCTGGTCGACGTCATTGCCCGCGCCGAGGACAGCGAACGCGGCTCGCCCGAGACCCTGCAGAACCTGCAGATCGTCAGTCCCAACGGCACCTCGATCCCGCTGCTGGCGTTTGCCACCGTGCGCTATGAGCTGGAGCAGCCGCTGGTCTGGCGGCGCGACCGCAAGCCGACCATCACCATCAAGGCCTCGGTCAACGGCGAGATCCAGCCCACCGACCTGGTGGCCCAGCTCAAGCCGGCGATCGACGAGTTCGCTGGCAAGTTGCCGCCTGGGTATCAGGTGGCGACCGGTGGTACCGTGGAGGAGAGCGGCAAGGCCCAGGGCCCGATTGCCAAAGTAGTGCCGCTGATGCTGTTCCTCATGGCGACCTTCCTGATGATTCAGCTGCACAGTGTGCAGAAGCTGTTCCTGGTGGCCAGCGTGGCGCCATTGGGGTTGATCGGCGTGGTCGTGGCGCTGGTGCCGACCGGCACGCCCATGGGCTTCGTGGCGATTCTCGGGATTCTTGCCCTGATCGGCATCATCATCCGCAACTCGGTGATCCTCGTGACCCAGATCGACGCCTTCGAGGGGCAGGGCTATTCGCCTTGGGACGCCGTGTTGGAAGCCACCAATCATCGCCGCCGCCCCATCCTGCTGACCGCCGCCGCCGCCAGCCTCGGCATGATCCCCATCGCCCGCGAAGTCTTCTGGGGCCCGATGGCCTACGCCATGATCGGCGGTATCATCAGCGCCACCTTGCTGACCTTGCTGTTCCTACCGGCGTTGTATGTGACCTGGTACAAGATCAAGGCACCGCAGGGGTAGGGGTTGTAGAGCGCGGGCCGGCGCGGTATCTGGGAACTGCGGCGCTCGCTGCCCTCACCCCCAACCCTCTCTCAAGAAGAGAGAGAGTAACCGCGTAGAAATGCACCACCGATCACCGCTTGTTCAGCCTCTTCGCCAACCGATCCCCTCCCACCTGGATCACCGCGACCAGCGCGACCAGCATGGCGATCACGGTGAGCATGATCTGGCTGTCGAAACGCTGGTAGCCATAGCGGTAGGCGATGTCGCCCAGTCCGCCGGCGCCGATGGCGCCGGCCATGGCCGAGGAGTTGATGAGAGTGACCAGGGTGATGGTGAAGCCGCCGACGATGCCCGGCAGGGCTTCGGGCAACAAGACATGCCAGACGATGTGCCAGCGCCTGCAACCCATGGCCTGGGCCGCTTCGATCAGGCCGTGGTCGACCTCGCGCAGGCTGACTTCGGCAATGCGCGCGAAAAAGGGCGTGGCGGCAATGGTCAGGGGTACCACGGCCGCCCACACGCCATAGGTGGTGCCCACCACCAGGCGGGTGAAGGGAATCAGCGCGACCATCAGGATCAGGAAGGGGATCGAACGGAACAGGTTGACGAAGGCACCCAATACCCGGTTCAGCACCGCAGCCTGGTAGATCCCGCCCTTGTCGCTGGTAACCAGCAACACCGCCATCGGAACCCCGACCAGCAAGGCGATCAGCGAGGACACACCGACCATCAGCAGGGTATCGAGCAGCCCCTGCAGCAAGCGATCAATCCACATAACCCAGCACCTCCACATCATTGGCCCAGGCACGGACACGTTGCAGCACCTCTGCCTGGGTATGCGGTGAATCCTTCACCGACAGGATCAGTTGCCCCACCGCGCGCCCGCCGATGGTCTCGACACCGCCCTGCAGCAGCTGAACGCGCCCACCCAGGGCCCAGAACAGCGCGGACAGCTCCGGCGCATCACGGTCCTCCCCGGTCACGCCGAGCTTGAGCACCAGCGCCGACCCACGCGTACCCGGCGCAGGCAGCAAGCGGGCTTGCAAGGCGGCAGGCAAGCTCGGTTGCAGTGGCGCCAGCAAGGTCTTGCTGACCGCGTGCCGGGGAGCACCGAATACCTGCCAGACCGCGCCCTGTTCCACCACCTGGCCGCGCTCGATCACCGCCACCCGATGGCAGATATCGCGGATCACCGCCATCTCGTGGGTGATCAGCACGATGGTCAGCCCCAGCCGCTGGTTGATGTCACGCAGCAGCTCGAGGATCGAGGCGGTGGTTTCCGGGTCGAGCGCCGAGGTGGCCTCGTCGCACAGCAGGATCTGGGGATCGTGTACCAGCGCCCGGGCGATGCCGACGCGCTGCTTTTGCCCACCGGAGAGCTGCGCCGGGTACACGTGATGCTTGTCCTGCAGGCCCACCAGCTCCAGCAGCTCGCGCACCTTGCGCTGGCGCTGGGCCTTGGCCACGCCGGCGACCTTGAGCGGCAGCTCGACGTTCTGCCAGACGGTCTTGGCCGACATCAGGTTGAAGTGCTGGAAGATCATGCCGATGCGCCGGCGCAGTTGCACCAGGCGATCCTCGTCGAGCGGGGCAATGTCCACCTGGTCGATGAGCACGCGCCCCTGGGTCGGCTGCTCCAGCCGGTTGATGGTGCGAATCAGCGAAGACTTGCCGGCGCCGCTGCGGCCGATGATGCCGAAGATCTCGCCGCGCTGGATGTTCAGGTCGATGCCTTGCAGGGCCGGCTCGGCCTGCCCTGGGTAGGTCTTGCCCACGCCGATGAAACGCACGTGGGCGTTGCTCAGCTCGGGCCGCAACTGCTGTTCGCGCGCCGCTGGCGGGGCGGCGGCGGTGGTCGCCCGGTGGGCGCTGGCGCTGCTCATCTCAACGCTCCCAGCCGCGTTGGTAGAGGGTGCCGTGAGCCTTGTCGAGGGCGGTGCGCACGGCCGGCGAATGCTGGTAGATGTCGATGAAGCGGGCCAGGCGCGCATCGTCCTTGCTCTGCGGGCGGATGACGAACTGGATCACGTACTCCTTGTTCTCCAGGCCGTCGAACAGCAGCGCCGAGGTGGCGTCGAAGCTGTTGGCCAGGCGGATGTAGGCGGGGTAGCCCTGGACCAGGTCGGCGTCATCGTAGGCGCGTACCAGTTGCACGGCCTCGACCTGAAGGATTTTCAGGTGCTTGGGGTTGGCGACGATGTCGTCTTCGGTGGCCTTGTAGCCCACCCCCGGCTTGAGGCTGATCAGGCCGGCCTTGGCCAGCAGCTGCAGGCCACGACCGCTGTTGATCGGGTCGTTGGCGATCGCCACGCTGGCGCCTTCGGGCAGGGCGTCGAAGCGCTTGTACTTTTTCGAATACAGGCCGACGTTGTTGATGATCCCCGGCGCATAGGGCACCAGGTCGAAGCCGGCGGCGGCCTTGGCATTCTCGAGGAAGGGGATGTGCTGGAAGTAGTTCACGTCGATGTCGCCGCTGGCCAGGCTGACATTGGGCGCGATCCAGTCGCTGAACTCGATCAGCTCGACCGCCAGGCCTTGCTTCTGCGCTTCTTCCACCGCCGTTTCCAGCGGGATGGCAAAGGCGGAGGTGGTGCCGATCTTCAAGGGCTCATCGGCGTGTGCAGCGCCGAACAGGCTGAGGGTCAGGGCTACGGCCGCGACGGGCCGGAACAGGGTCTTAAGCATGGTGCGGGGCTCCAGTCGGGGCGTCGGTTCGGTAGGCGGCGCCGGGGTGGTCGGCAGGCAGGTGGGGGTGGCCGCTGGCGAACAGCTTTTCGCGCAGGCTGCCGGTGTCGTAGGCGGTCTTGTACGAGCCGCGTTCCTGCAGCTCGGGGATCACCAGGTCGATGAAGTCGACATAGCTCTCCGGCGCCACCGTGCGGGTCAGGTTGAAGCCGTCCAGCCCGGTCTCGTCGATCCAGGCTTCCAGTTCGTCGGCCACCTGGGTGGGTGAGCCGACCAAGGTCACGTAACGGCCGCCCAGGGCATGCTGGTCGAGCAGGGTGCGACGGGTGTGCTCGCTGTTCTGCAGCTGGCGGGTGGCGGACTGGATGGCGTTGCCCTGGGTGAAGGGGATCGGCTCGTCCAGCGCGAAGGCCGCGAAGTCGATGCCGGTGGAACTGGCAAAATGCGCGACGCCTGCTTCCGGGCTGGCATAGCGCAAGTACTCGGCGTGCTTGGCCTGGGCCTGCTGCTCGGTGCGGGCGACGACCACGGTGATGCCCATGAACACCTTGATCGACGCGGGGTCACGTCCGGCGGCGCGGGCCGCGGCACGCACCTTGTCGACCTGGGCGCGGGTCGCGGCCTTGTTCTGGCCGCTGATGAACACGCATTCGGCGTGTTGGCCGGCGAAGGCCAGGCCGCGCGACGAGCTGCCGGCCTGGAACAGCACCGGCGTGCGCTGGGGCGAAGGCTCGCACAGGTGATAACCCTCGACCTTGTAGAACTCGCCCTGGTGCTGGACCTTGCGCACCTTGTCGGGCTGGGCATAGACGCGCCGCTGACGGTCGTTGAGCACGGCGTCGTCGTCCCAGCTGCCTTCGAGCAGCTTGTACAGCACCTGCAGGTATTCGTCGGCCTGGTCGTAGCGCCGGTCGTGCTCGGGTTGCTGCTCAAGGCCCATGGCGCGGGCGGCGCTGTCCAGGTAACCGGTGACGATGTTCCAGCCGACCCGGCCGTTGCTCAAGTGGTCGAGGGTCGACAGGCGTCGGGCGAACAGGTACGGCGCCTCGTAGGTGAGGTTGGCGGTCAGGCCGAAGCCCAAGTGCCGGGTCACCGCCGCCATCGCCGAGACCAACAGCAAGGGGTCGTTGACCGGCAACTGGATGGCCTCCTTGAGCGGCACTACGACCGATTGCCGATAGACGTCATAGGTGCCGACGATATCGGCGATGAACAGCCCGTCGAACAGGCCGCGCTCGAGCAGCCGGGCCAGCTCGGTCCAGTATTCCAGGGTCTTGTACTGGGTCGAGTTGTCCCGTGGATGGGTCCACAGGCCATGGTTGATGTGCCCGATGCAGTTCATGTTGAAGGCATTGAGCAGGATCTTTTTCTTCGCCATCAAATAGTGCCCCGGCGTGGTGGATGCTCATCGTTGAGGTAGTAGTTGCCGATCGCGTGATACTTCCAGCGCACCGGGTCGTGCAGGGTGTGCACCCGGGCATTGCGCCAATGGCGATCAAGGCCGTGCTCGGCGAGCGTGGCCTGGCTGCCGGCCAGTTCGAACAGGGTGCTGCTGGCGGCCAAGGCGATCTCGGTGCTGATTGCACGGGCCTCGGCCACGGCGATGGAGGCGGCGGCGACGCTGTCGGCCGTGCTGTCTTCACGGGCACGGTCAAGGCATTCGCCGGCACGTTCGAGCAGGGCTTCGCAGGCGTGCAGGCGGATTGCCAGATGGCCGAAGCTTTTGAGGGTCAGCGGATCGTCGCTGGCCTTGTCCAGGCCGGAATCGACCCAGGGCCGACTGCGCGTGCGCACGAAATGCAGGGCATCGTCGAAGGCGGCGCGGGCAATGCCGGTGTCGATGGCGGCGTGAAGGATCTGCGCCAGCGGCCCCACCGTGGTCGGCCGCTCGAAGGCGCTCTGGAACGCGATCACGTCCTCGGCGCTGACCGCGACGTTATCGAACACCACCGAACCGCTGCCGGTGGTGCGCTGGCCGAAGCCGCTCCAGTCGTCGATCACCTGCAGGCCGTGGCTGTCGGCTGGCACGAAGGCCAGGTGCTGCACGCCCTGCTTATCGATCACCGAGGTCGGGATGCGTTGCGCGTAGAGCGCACCGGTGGCGTAGAACTTGCGGCCATCGATGCGGTAGCCATCGCCGTCGCGGCGCAGGCGGGTGGTGCGGTCGTGGGCGGTCTTGGTGCCCAGCTCGGCCAGGGCATTGCCAAAGCGCCGGCCGGCCAGCACTTCGCCGAACAGACGCTGCTGCTGCGCCGGGCTGCCGTTGACCCGCAGCACCTCCAAGGCATAAAAATGGTTCTGCGGAATCTGGCCGAGGGAAGCATCGGCCTGGGCGATACGGGCGATGACCTTGGCCAGGGTGACGTTGGTTACGCCCGCGCCGCCATGCGCTTTCGGCACGCTGATGCCCCACAGGCCCGAGCGCGAGAACAGCTCGAGTTCCGGGTACGGCAGACGGCGTTCGCGGTCGCGCAGGACGCTGTCCTGACGCAGGTGTTGGGCGACGTCCTCGGCGATGGCCAAGGCCTGGGCGTCACTGGGGATGACCGCCACCCGGTCATAGTGGTTGGATAATGCATTCATGTGTGGCTCCAGTCGCGGGCAAACCCGCGCCTACAAGGGTCAGATCCAGGAGTGACGGGCAGGGCGTTTGCCGTTCAGGTACCAGGCGCCGACGGCGTGGTACTTCCAGCGCACCGGGTCATGCAGGGTGTGGACCCGGGCGTTGCGCCAATGCCGGTCAAGGTTGAACTCGGCAAGGGTGGCGCGGCTGCCAGAAAGCTCGAACAGCTTCTCGCTGGCCAGCAGGGCGATCTCGGTGGTCAGCACCTTGGCCTCGGCCACGGCAATCGAGGCGCGTGCGGCGGCGTCGGCGTCGATCGGCGCGGCGCTGACCTCATCCAGCACTCGCGCGGCCCGTTGCAATAGCGCTTGGGCCGCATGCAGCTCCAGCTTCAGGCGGCCGATGTCGGCGATCACGTAAGGATCGTCGCTGGCGCGCTCGACCTTGGCCTCGATCCAGGGCCGGGACTTCTCGCGGATGAAGGCGATGCTGTCGTCGATCGCGGCTTCGGCGATACCGGCATCGATGGCGGCCTGGATCAATTGCGAGGCGGCGCCCTGGATGTTCGGCGCATCGCTCTGGCGCCAGTTGTCGACCACCAGCTCGGCGTCCACCGGGACCTGGTCGAGCAGCACCGTACCGCTGGCGGTGGTGCGCTGGCCGAAGCCGGACCAGTCGTCGACGATGCGCAGCCCAGGGCTGCCACGGCGCACGAACGCCAGGCGCTGGCGGCCCTCGTCGTCCAGGGCCTTGACCGCCACCCAGTGGGCGAACAGCGCACCCGTGGAGTAGAACTTCTGGCCGCTGATCCGGTACTGCTCGCCGTCGCGGGTGATCCGCGCCTTGAGCGTGAGGGTGTCCTTGGTGCCGCGCTCGGGGCCGGCATTGCCGATGCGCCAGCCATCGAGCACGGACTGGAACAGCACGGCCTTTTGCGCTTCGCTCGCGGTGACGCGCAGCAGTTGCAGCATGCCGAACTGGTTCTGCGGGATCTGCCCCAGCGCCGGGTCGGCGGCGCTGATCAGGCGGAAGACTTCAGCGAGGGTAACGAAGGAGACGTCCGGGCCGCCATAGGCGCGGGGAATGCTGATGCTGCCCAGGCCGCTACGGGTGAACTGCTCGATTTCGGCCCACGGCAGCTTGCGTTGCTGGTCGCGGCGGGCCGCCTGCTCACGCGCGACGCTGGCCAGCTCGCGGGCCGCTTGCAGGGCTTGGGCGTCGTTGCGCAGGACCTTGGCCGGGAGCAGCAACGGCGAGCTGTCCAGGTCGCTGTGGAGGGCTGTTTCTGCCAGGCTGGGCATCAGTGCCGCTCCTTGGCTGCACTCAATGCCCTGGCTGGGGTGATTGTGTTCCTGACCATACCTAACCTCACGTAATGAAAGTGTCGCTGCAGCTGATCGCGACGAACATGCGTTGGTCCGGTGGTCCGGTCTATATACCCTATGCGCTTATAAAAACTAAATAAACTAACTTTTAGGAATAATCATAGAAGAACCGGCAAGTCGCTTTCCGGCCCGCGCAGGGCTGCCTGCGCGGGCTGGAGCGATTCAAAGGGAAGGAGGGTGCCGTCGAGCGATCAGGCGGGCGAAGCGTCGCCGCCAAGGAATTTGCTGAGGAATTGCCGGGTACGCTCTTCACGCGGATGAGCGAACAGGGCCTTGGCCTCGCCCTGTTCAACGATCACACCCTTGTCGAAGAAGATCACCCGGTTGGCCACGTCGCGGGCAAAGCTCATCTCATGGGTGACGATGATCATGGTCCGCTTCTCTTGCGCCAGGCCTCGGATGGTGGCCAGCACCTCGCCGACCAGTTCCGGGTCCAGGGCCGATGTCGGCTCGTCGAAGAGGATCACGGCAGGCTCCATGGCCAAGGCCCGGGCGATGGCCACCCGCTGCTGCTGGCCACCGGACAGCCGCCGTGGGTAGGCATCCTCCTTGCCAGACAGCCCCACCTTGGCCAGCAGCTTGCGGCCCAGGGCCACGGCCTGGTCGCGTGGGGTCTTCTTGACGATCACCGGACCCTCGATGACGTTCTCCAGGGCGGTGCGGTGCGGAAACAGGTTGAAGTTCTGGAACACGAACCCGACCTGCTGGCGCAGGCGGCGGATCGCGCCTTGCTGAGCGTTGAGCGGACGGTCGCCATCGATGCTGATGTCACCGACGCGGATACGTCCGCCGCTGGGGGTTTCGAGCAGATTCAGGCAGCGTAGAAAGGTGGTCTTGCCCGAGCCACTGGGGCCGATGATGGCGATCACTTCGCCGGCCGCGACCGTCAGGTCGATGCCGTCGAGCACGGTCTGGCCGTTGAACTGCTTGCTCAGGTGCTCTACTACGATCATGGCCTCACTGCTCCTGGTCATGCCGGTTGACCCGCGCCTCGAGGCGGTTCTGCAGATGCGCGAGGATGCTGGCCAGGACCCAGTAGATCAGGGCGGCGGCCAGGTACATGGTGAAGACCTCGAAGGTCCGGGCGGTGATCAGTTGCGCCTGGCGGAACAGCTCAGGTACTTGGATGGTGGCAGCCAGGGCGGTGTCCTTGACCAGCGAAATGAAGCTGTTGCCCAGCGGCGGCAGGGCGGTGCGCGCCGCTTGCGGCAGGATCGCCCGGCGCATCGCCTGGCCGCGGGTCATGCCGATGCTGGCGGCGGCCTCCCACTGCCCACGCTCGATCGAACCGATGGCGGCGCGCAGGATTTCGCAGGTGTAGGCCGCCATGTTCAACGAGAAGCCGATCAGCGCCGCAGGCAGCGGATCGAGCTCCAGGCCGATCTGGGGCAGGCCGTAGTAGATCACGAACAGCTGCACCAGCAGCGGCGTGCCGCGGAAGAACGACACGTAGACCCGCGCCAGCCAATTGATCGGCCAGAACCGCGACAGGCGCATCAACGCCAGGGCGAAGCCCAGCAGCAGGCCGAAGAACATCCCACCCACACTGAGAATGACCGTGAAGTACGCGCCCTTGAGCAGGAAGGGCGCGGAGTCGATGGCCAGTTGCAGGCTTTCTCCAATCATCGAGTGACGTCGGCCTGGAAGTACTTCTCGGAAAGCTTGGTCAGCGTGCCGTCAGCACGCAGCTTGTCCAGGGCCTTGTTGATCGCCTCGAGCAGCTCCGGCTCGCCCTTGCGCACCGCGATGCCAGACTCCTGGCGCGAGAACGCTTCGCCCGTCACCGCGGTGTCCTTGGCTTTCTGCGCGTATTCCAGGGCTGCCAGGCGATCGATCAGGATGGCGTCGATGCGTCCTACGCGCAGGTCCTGAAACTTGGAGGGATCGTCGTTATAGGTGCGCACGTCCGCCTTGGGCACTTCCTGCTTCACCCACTGTTCGTAGTTGGTGCCCAGGCCCACGCCGACCTTCTTGCCGGCCAGGTCATCCGCGCCGTTGATCTTGAGGGCCTGCAGGTTCTTTTTCAGCACCAGGGCCTGGATGCCGGAAACGGTATAGGGCGTGGAGAAGTCGTAGGTCTTCTTGCGCTCTTCGGAGATCGTCACCTGGTTGAGCACCACGTCCAGGCGCTTGGATTGCAGGGCGGCGAGGATGCCGTCCCACGGGGTCGGCTGCAGCTTGACCTCGACGCCCAGCTCCTTGGCCAGGGCTTTGGACAATTCCACCTCGAAACCGGCCAGCTTGCCGCTTTCATCGACAAAGCTGAACGGAGGGTAGGTGCCTTCGAGGCCAACGTTGATCACGCCCTTGTCCTGGATTTCCTTGAGCTGCTCGCCGGCGAAGGCCTGGCTGAGCAATCCGGCACCCAGCAGCAAGGCAAGGCTGGCGTTGAGGAGGGGTTTGGCGAATTTCGTCATGGCAGGCCCGCGCTTGTTGTGGAAGTAGGTGGGTGGCGACTATAGGGACGAGTTCATAGGCTTAGAAATAATAAAAAATTATTTTCTTATTTCTTTATTGCCTATATCAGGCAGCTATCAGCTTTAGATATTAGGTCAAGAATTCGACCCACGTGGCCGCCTTATGCCGCGCTTAGCGCGCGATGGAATAAACCGTGGGTATTTGCAGGGGCCAGATTTGCCGTAGAGTGAAGTGAAACGGCGGCGCCGGAGCTGTTCTGGCGTGAATGCCTTGGCCAAGCACCGAGAGGAGAAGACGGTGAGCGAACATCCAGCATCCGGGCATTGGCAGTTGCAGGGCATCGTCAGTGGCCTGCGCAGCGCCCGCGAACAATGGCGGACCCGTAACGGGCGCAGCAGCGGCGAACAAGGCGGCCGTGAGCTGCCGTCGCGCGAAGCCATGCGCCAGGTCCTCGAGCAGCTGTGCGGCGCCCTGTTTCCCATGCGCCTGGGGCCGGTCGACCTGCGTGAGGAGAGCGAGGACTTCTATGTCGGCCACACCCTCGATGCGGCGCTGACCGCGTTGCTGGCCCAGGCACGTCTGGAGCTGCGCTATGCAGCGCGCCAGGGCAAGGCCGATGAGGGCGACGCGGATGCCCGGGCCCTGCGCCTGATCCAGGGCTTCGCCATGGCCCTGCCTGGCCTGCGCAGCCTGCTCGACACCGATGTGCTGGCAGCCTTCCACGGTGACCCGGCGGCGCGCAGTGTCGATGAAGTGCTGCTGTGCTACCCGGGTATCCTGGCCGTCATCCATCATCGTCTGGCCCATCACCTGTACCGGGCTGGCCTGCCACTGCTGGCGCGGATCAGTTCCGAGCTGGCCCACTCGGCCACCGGCATCGACATCCACCCCGGCGCACAGATCGGCCCGAGCTTCTTCATCGACCATGGCACTGGCGTTGTGATCGGCGAGACGGCGATCATCGGCGAGCGCGTGCGCATCTACCAAGCCGTGACCCTGGGCGCCAAGCGCTTCCCGGCGGATGAATCCGGGCAACTGCAAAAAGGCCATCCGCGCCATCCGATCGTCGAAGACGACGTCGTGATCTATGCCGGTGCGACCATCCTTGGGCGGATCACAATCGGCAAGGGCTCGACCATTGGCGGCAATGTCTGGCTGACCCGCAGCGTGGCCCCGGGCAGCAACCTGACCCAGGCCAATCTGCAGCATGATGACGGCACCCAGAAGTAGTCCCGCCGACAGTACCTGGAGAAAGGCAGCCTGACCCCGTAGTGCATGGCAAGGGCTATGCCCGTGTTCGCGGCGGTCCGGCGTCCCGGCAAGACCGTTAGGTGAGGTGCGCCGGAAGACAGGCTCTATGCCCACAGCGCCGTCCCAGGGTTGGAAAAGTGCCTGAACATCCGCCGTTGCTGCCGCAAATCGGCGACAGCCATCCAGCCCTTCGGTTCGCATTGCACCCCCCATCCATGTTTAACTTGAACGCTTGTTCAAGTTAAAACGGTGGTCCGCTGCCGGTGTTCAACAGGAGGAAACCCTTTGTCGAACCCGTTCAATCCCAACCTTCCCTCAACGAATGAGGTGTACCTGCAATGAGTACACCCGACGCCGTCACCCACGGCAAGATTGGCATGAACCCGCCCGTGTTCTACTTCGCGGCAAGCTTCATCCTCCTATTCGGCCTGATCGTCATCATCAACCCGCAAGCGGCGGGTGACTGGTTGCTCGCCGCGCAGAACTGGGCGGCCAACACGGTCGGCTGGTACTACATGCTGGCGATGACGCTGTACCTGGTCTTCGTGGTGGTCACCGCCTTGTCCGGCTACGGCAAGATCAAGCTCGGTGCCGACCACGACGAACCCGAGTTCAGCTACCTGTCATGGGCCGGCATGCTGTTCGCCGCTGGCATCAGCATCACCCTGTTCTTCTTTTGCGTCTCCGAACCCCTGACCCACATGCTCCAGCCACCCCAGGGCGAGGCGGGCACGGCAGAGGCCGGGCGCCAGGCAATGCAGCTGCTGTTCCTGCACTGGGGCTTGCATGGCTGGGGCGTGTTCGCCTTCGTCGGCATGGCCCTGGCCTATTTCGCCTATCGCCACAACCTGCCGCTGGCGCTGCGCTCGGCGCTCTACCCGCTGATCGGCAAACGCATCAACGGGCCGATCGGCTATGCGGTGGACGGCTTTGGCATCATCGCCACGGTGTTCGGCCTGGGTGCCGACATGGGCTTTGGCGTGCTTCACCTCAATGCCGGCCTGGATTACCTGTTCGGCATTTCCCATTCCCACTGGGTGCAGCTGACGCTGATCGTGCTGATGATGGGCGCGGCGGTGGCCGTGGCGGTCGCCGGCGTCGAGAAGGGCGTGCGAGTCATGTCCGACATCAACCTGTTCCTGGCCTGCGCGTTGCTGTTGTTCGTGTTGTTCGCCGGCCCCACCCAGCACCTGCTCAACACCTTGATCCAGAACCTCGGGGACTACTTCGGCGCCTTGCCGAGCAAGAGCTTCGATGTCTATGCCTACAACGACGCCAAGGGCTGGCTGGGCGGCTGGACCGTGTTCTACTGGGCCTGGTGGATTGCCTGGGCGCCCTTTGTCGGCCTGTTCATCGCGCGGATTTCCCGCGGCCGCACCATCCGTGAGTTCGTCTTCGGTGTGCTGTTGATTCCCCTGGGCTTCACGTTGGCGTGGATGTCGATCTTCGGCAACAGCGCCCTGAACCAAGTGCTCGAACATGGCATGACCGCCCTGGGTCAGTCAGCCCTGGACAACCCGTCGATGACCCTCTACCTGCTGCTCGAGACCTACCCCTGGAGCCAGGCGGTGATCGCCGTCACGGTGTTCATCAGCTTTGTCTTCTTCGTCACCTCGGCCGACTCCGGCACCGTGGTGCTGTCGACGCTCTCGGCGCGCGGCGGTACCCCGGACGAGGACGGCCCGAACTGGCTGCGGGTGTTCTGGGGCGCGATGACCGCGCTGATCACCAGTGGCTTGTTGTTCGCCGGCAGCATCGACTCGCTCAAGTCAGCGGTGGTGCTGACCTCGCTGCCGTTCTCGGTGATCCTGCTGGCGATGATGTGGGGGCTGCACAAGGCGTTCTACCTGGAGTCGCAGCGGCAGATCGCGCAGATGCATTCGCTGGCGCCCTTCGCCAATGCCCGGCGTGGCCGCGGTGGCTGGCGCCAGCGCCTGAGCCAGGCTGTGCACTTTCCGTCACGCGACGAGGTGTACCGCTTCATGGACACCGTGGTGCGCCCGGCGATCGGCGAGGTGACCGAGGTCTTCGAGCAGAAGGGCCTGACGCTGATCACTCAGGAAGACCCGAGCCACGACAACGTCAGCCTGAAGATCGGCCATGGTGAAGAGCAGCCGTTCATCTACCAGGTGCAGATGCGCGGTTACTTCACCCCGTCCTTCGCCCTCGGTGGGCTGGGTACCCAGGACCTGAAGAACCGCCGCTACTACCGCGCCGAGGTGCACCTGAGCGAGGGCAGCCAGGACTATGACCTGGTGGGCTACAGCAAGGAGCAGATCATCAACGACATCCTCGACCAGTACGAGCGGCACATGCAGTTCCTGCATCTGGTGAGGTAAAGCGCAAGCGCCGTTCCTGCACGCAGACCGCCCTGGTCTTGTCAGAACGGCGCGTCCCCCAGGATCGTCGCGCGGTGCATCACGCGCCGCTGCGGGCGGTAGTCATCCACCGCGTAATGCTGGGTCACGCGGTTGTCCCAGAAGGCCACGTCATTCTCCTGCCAACGCCAGCGAATGCTGAACTCCGGCCGTGTGGCATGGGCGAACAGCAGTTTGAGCAAGGCTTCGCTCTCGTGTTGGTTCAGTTCGTTGATGCGCGTGGTGAACCCTTCGTTGACGAACAGCGCCTTGCGCCCGCTCACCGGATGCGTGCGCACCACTGGGTGCGACAGCGGTGGGTTGTTGCGGCGGGTCGTCTCCCAGCGCTGCAGGTCTTCTGGGGTGGTGCCAAAACGCTCCAGCGGGAACGACTTGGTGAAATCATGGGTGGCGGTGAGGCCGTCGAGCAATTGGCGCAGCGGCGCCGACAGCGCCTCGAAGGCGGCGATGCCGCTGGCCCACAGGGTGTCGCCCCCATAGGCCGGCAACTGCTTGGCGCTCAGTACCGCGCCCAGCGCGGGAGTTGGCAGGAAGGTCACGTCGGTGTGCCACACGGCATTGTCGCGCACGTCGGTCACGGCGGTGTCGAGGATCAGTACCTGGGGCGTCTCTGGGACGTTGGGGTAGATCGGGTGGACATGCAGATCACCGAATCGGGCGGCGAAGTTGGCCTGCTGCGCCGGGTTCAGTGGCTGGCTGCGGAAGAACAGCACCTGGTGCTTGAGCAACGCCTGTTCGATGGCGTCGCGGTCTGGCGCGCTGAGCTCGCGGCTCAAATCGATGCCACTGATCTGGGCGCCAAGCGCCGGGCTGAGGGGAGTAACGGTCAGGCTCATGTCGGTCTCTTGAGTGGCGCCGACGTGTCGGCGTGGTCAGTCGGAATCAGTGGCTTTGCCCATGCCAGGGCACCAGCTTGCGTTGCAGGGCGCGCAGGCCCATCTCCAGCGAGAAGGCGATCAGGGCAATCAGCAGGATGCCCAGCACCACCACGTCGGTGACCAGGAACTGCGCCGCCGACTGCACCATGAAGCCCAGGCCACTGGTGGCGGCGATCAGCTCGGCGGCCACCAGGGTCGACCAGCCGACGCCCAGGCCGATACGGATGCCGGTGAGGATGTCGGGCAGGGCGCTGGGCAGGATCACGTGGCGGATCAGCTGGAATCGCGTGGCCCCCAGCGACTGCGCGGCGCGCAGCTTTGCCGGATCGACGGTGCGCACGCCAGTGGCGGTGGCAATGGCGATGGGCGCGAAGATCGCGAGGAAGATCAGTAGCACCTTCGACAGCTCGCCGATACCGCACCAGATGACGATCAACGGCAGGTAGGCCAGCGGTGGAATCGGCCGGTAGAACTCGATCAGTGGATCGAGGATGCCACGGGCGATACGGTTGTAGCCGATGGCGATGCCCACCGGTATCGCGGTCAGGATCGCCGCACCCAGGGCCACGCCGATGCGTCCGAGGCTGGCGCCCAAATGCTGCCACAGGCTTGCGTCCATGTAGCCTTGGGTGAGCAGCACCCAGGCCTTGGCCAGGATCTCGCCAGGCGAGGGCAGGAACAGCGGCTCGATCCAGCCGGCCGCGGTCACCAGCCACCAGGCCAGGAGCAGGACAGCCAGGGTCAGGGCACTGATCCAGCGCGTGCCCAGGGACCGCTTGGCCTTGAGGGCGGGCGCTTGTGGGCTGGTGCGCTTGCTGGCGATCGGAAGATCCAGGCTGCTCATGCGGACTCCTGCCGCTGGGCGGCGCTGCGTTGGGAAAATACCCGCGCCAGAACGTGCTCGCGGGTTTCGATGAAGCGCGGATCGGACTTGATCGCCCGGGCGGACTCGCCAGCGGCGTAGCGTTGACCGAAGTCCAGCTGCAGGCGCTCGACGATCTGTCCCGGGTTAGGCGCCAGCAGCACCAGTTCGCTGGCCAGGAATACCGCTTCCTCGATGTCGTGGGTGATCAGGAACACCGGTTTGGCGGTGCGCTGCCAGACCTGCAGCAGCAGCGCCTGCATCTGTTCGCGGGTGAAGGCGTCGAGGGCGCCGAAAGGCTCGTCCATCAGCAGTACCCGCGGATCGGCCGCCAGGGCGCGGGCCAGGCCCACGCGCTGTTTCTGCCCGCCCGAGAGTTGCCAGATGCGCCGCTTGCCGAAGCCGCTCAGGTCGACCAGTGCGAGCATCTCGCGGGCCTTCTGCTCGCGCTGGCTCCGTGGCACGCCGGCCAGCCCCAGGCCGAAGGCGACGTTGCCCAGCACGTCCTGCCAAGGCAGCAGGGCATCATCCTGGAACACCACGCCGCGCTCGGCGCCGGGGCCTTGCACGGGTACGCCATCCAAGGTGATGCGTCCGCTGCTGGGCGCGACGAACCCGGCAATCAGGTTGAGCAGCGAGGTCTTGCCGCTGCCCGATGGCCCTAGGGCCACCAGCAGCTGGCGCGGGCCCAGGCTCAGGGTAATGTCGGCCAGCACCGGTTCGGCGGCGCCGGGGTACTGTGCGCTGATACGCTCCAGTTCAAGCAAGGCCATGACAGGCTCCGATCAGTTGGCGATGTAGTGGGCGCTGACGTAGGGCGAATAGTCCGGCAGTACGGCCTCGACCTTGCCTTGCTGCTTGAGGAAGGTCGCCGTGTCGGTCAGGGCCTGGGTGGTCGGTGCGCCGAGTGCGCTGACCTGCTCGGCGGCCAGCGGGTAGACGTTGCCTTCGAGCAGGACCGGGATATCGGCAGGCTTGGCACCGGAGAGCTTGGCCAGCTTGCTGATGTTGCCCTGATTGGCCAGCCAGGCTTTCGGGTCGTTACGGTAGTCGGCGTAGGCGTCGAGGGTGACCTTGGCGAACGATTTGACGATGTCTGGGTGCTTGGCGGCGAAGTCCTTGCGCACGATCCAGGCATCGAAGGTCGGCGCGCCTTTTTGCGCCAGTTCCCCGGAGGTAACCAGCACCTTGCCGTTTTCCTTGGCCACGCCCAGGGCTGGATCCCAGACGTAGGTGGCGTCGATGTCGCCACGCTTCCAGGCGGCGATGATCGCCGGTGGCGCGAGGTTGAGGATCTGCACCTTGGACGGGTCGATGTTCCACTGCTTCAGGGCGGCCAGCAGGCTGTAGTGGCCGGTGGAAACGAATGGCACCGCGACCTTCTTGCCGATCAGGTCCTGCGGCGATTGGATGCTGTCACGCACGACCAGGGCCTCCCCGGCGCCGATCTGGGTGGCGATGAGGAAGGTTTCCACCGGCAGCTTGCGGGTAGCGGCGGCGGCCAGCGGGCTGGAGCCGAGGTAGCCGATCTGCACGTCGCCGGAGGCCACGGCGGTAATCACGTTGGCGCCATTGTCGAACTTGCGCCAGTCGATACTGGCATTGCTGGCCTTTTCATAGCGGCCATCGGCCTGGGCCACCTTGGCCGGGTCGACGGTTGTCTGGTAGGCCACGGTCAGGTCGGCTGCCTGGGCAAGCCAGCTGGCGCCGGCCAGTGCCAGGGCGGCGATCAGGCGCAACGGAGCGTGCGGGATCATGGGGGAACTCCTCGTCAGGCAGTCGGATTGAGTGATGGCGAGAAGACTAGATGATCTAAGAAATGGAAAATAAATAACTTTTTTGCATTAGCTTAGGAGCCAAATGCGCTACTGGCCACTGCCGCAGCCCTGCCTGAGCGGGTTCAGAAGCGAAATGTCGAATCGAGTGCTAGGCTCAGGCGCGCAGAGCAAACTCGCAGGAAAGGGCGGTTGTGAGCAACGGTTTGCAAATAACCTAAAGGAATGGTGGGGCGCGGTCGATACAACCTGTGGCATTAAAGGTTCAGGCCTTATTCCTCATTAATCTGAGAAATTCGTCAATCAGTCGTTTTGGATTTATAGGATTGTCATTATTCTGTAGTCCAGGTGAGGTATTAGACCAAAGTAGTGAAATGAACGGTTACGATTGACTTGTCGCTCACACCTTGGCGCTAATCGCCCATCAACGAACGAGCGGGGCAACAGATCCCGCCTTCAGCGACACACAAGAATTAGAACGTAGAGGAGCAAAACATGTACAAGTCCAGCCTGGCTCTGGCCGTGGCACTGGGGGTTCTCGCCCAACAAGCAGGCGCCGCCGGTTTCGTCGAGGACAGCAAGCTGTCCCTGAGCTCGCGCACCATGTATTTCGATGGCGACAACCGTGACGGCGGCGATGACAACCGTGAATCGGGTCAAGGTTTCAAACTCGACTACCTATCCGGTTTCACCGAAGGCACCGTGGGTTTCGGCGTTGACGTTCAAGCCCTCTGGGGTATCCATCTGGATGGCGGCCGCGGCCACCACCCTGACGGCAGCACCTTCTTCCCAAGCGACAGTGACGGCTCGGCCGTAAGCCAGTGGGCCCGCGTCGGTGGCAACGCCAAGGCGCGCTTCTCCAAGACCGAGGCACACTTCGGTAGCGCATTGGCGCCGGCTCTGCCGATCCTAGTGGCCAACGATGGTCGTCTGCTGCCGCAGACCTTCGAAGGTGGCACTATCACCTCGAAAGAGATCGACAATCTGACTCTGAACGCCGGCCAGCTGACCCATGCTATGGGGCGTGCGTCAAGCAACCGTACTGGCCTGTCGGTAAACGGTGCTACAGCGGACAGCAACAAGTTCCGCTACGCCGGTGCTGATTGGAAGGTCACCAAAGACCTGACCCTGCAGTACTACTACTCGAACCTGGAAGACTTCTACAAGCAGCACTTCCTGGGGCTGGTTCACGTCTATCCAATCAGCGAAGACCAATCGTTCAAGACTGACCTACGCTACTTTGACAGCAGCAGCGATGGCAAGAATGGTGGGCCTGGAGCCTACAACTTCAACAACAATAACGGCTATGAGAAGAACGATGGCAAGGTCGATAACAAGACCTGGAGCGCCATGTTCACTTACACCTTGGGTGGCCACTCATTGATGGTCGGTCATCAGCAAGTCAGTGATGACGGCGGTTTCGTCTGGCTGAACCAAGGTAGCGTTCGCGATGGTAATGGTCGCCCGGAAGGGGCTGGCGGCGCCAGTTTCTATCTGTTCACCGACAGCATGATCAATCAGTTTGCCAAAGCTGGCGAGAACACCACTTTTGGTCAGTACTCCTATGATTTTGCTCGTTTGGGAGTGCCCGGTCTGAAGGCATCCGTCGCTTACCTGCGTGGTGATGACATTCGGTATACCTCCGGCAATGGTACCTACCATGAGTGGGAGCGGGATGCTCGCGTCGATTACGTCATCCAGGAAGGTGCACTAAAGGGGCTGGGTGCTAGCTTGCGTCATGGTGTTTACCGCGGCGAAGGTACCCAAGCCTCGCCTGACCAAGACCAGACCCGTCTGATCTTCAACTACACTTACAACTTCCTGTAAGCGTTATTGAGAAAGAAGCCTCGCTTAGTGCGAGGCTTTTTTTTTGCCTGCAAGCGAGTATGCGATCTGGTTATAAATAAATCGATATTTATTCTTTTTGTTTTGCAGTGGATGCAGGCACATTGAACCCATAACGCAGACACAGGAGCCGCACCATGAGCCTCAAACTCGGCGACATCGCCCCCGATTTCGAACAGGATTCCAGCGCTGGCAAGATCCGCTTCCACGAGTGGCTGGGCAACAGCTGGGGCGTGTTGTTCTCCCACCCTGCCGACTTCACCCCCGTATGCACCACGGAGCTGGGCCTGACCGCCAAGCTCAAGGAAGACTTCGCCAGCCGCGGCGTCAAGGCCATCGCCCTGTCGGTCGACCCGGTCGACTCTCACCACCGCTGGATCGATGACATCAACGAAACCCAGAACACCGTGGTCAACTTCCCGATCATCGCCGATGCCGACCGCAAGGTATCGGACCTCTACGACCTGATCCATCCCAACGCCAACGACACCCTCACCGTACGCTCCCTGTTCGTGATCGACCCGAACAAGAAAGTTCGCCTGACCATCACCTATCCGGCCAGCACCGGGCGTAATTTCAACGAGATCCTGCGGGTGATCGACTCGCTGCAGCTGACCGACAACCACAAGGTAGCCACCCCCGCCAACTGGCAGGATGGCGATGAAGTGGTGATCGTGCCGTCGCTCAAGGACGAGGAAGAGATCAAGCAACGCTTCCCCAAAGGCTACCGCGCGGTGAAACCCTACCTGCGCCTGACGCCTCAACCTAATCGCTGAATGCTTGTTGCATTGCTCTTAGCCATAGCAGGGATCTTCGGGCCGTTTCGACGGCCCTTTTTTATGGGTGGGTGACATGTGGGCGTCACTGTCTTCGCTGTGTCAGCGCCGCGCAGGCGGCGCTCGATTTCAAGAACACCAAAGAACCAGAAATGCCATAGACGTAAAAAGAATAAACAAATGAAAAAATATGATTTCTAGGTATATGAGCTGACTGTTACTGTCACTCCATCCAGCGAGCAATCACCTCGCGGCCCGATTCGAAACAAAGGAAGTGCTTCATGCTGGTTGTGTCTCTTGGCGGTAGCCCAAGTACCCGTTCACGCTCAGGCGTGTTGCTCGAGCGTTCGCGGCAGTGGCTGCAGGCCCAGGGTGTAGAAGTGGTGACCTTCCAGGTCCGCGACTTTCCGGCCGAAGACCTGCTCCATGCGCGGTTCGACAGCCCAAAGGTGCAGCACTTTCAACAGTTGGTGGAGCAGGCAGACGGTCTCGTCGTCGCCACGCCGGTGTACAAGGCCTCGTTCGCTGGCGCCCTGAAGACCCTGCTCGACCTGCTGCCCGAACGGGCTCTGGAACACAAAGTGGTCCTGCCGATCGCCACCGGCGGCAGCATCGCCCACATGCTCGCGGTGGACTACGCGCTCAAGCCGGTGCTGTCGGCACTCAAGGCACAGGAAACGCTGCAGGGGATCTTTGCTGACGACAGCCAGATCGCCTACGGCGAAGGATCGAACCCGGCGCAGCTCGCTGCGACGCTGGAGCAACGCCTGCAGGACTCGCTGGAACTGTTTCACAGCGCCCTGGCCCGACGGCCCAAGCCCGTGGCCCCTGGCGAGCTCAACGAACGCCTGCTCAGCGCCCGCTGGAGCATCTGAGCCGGCGACAACGCTTCACCGAACTTACCACCTTACTCGCCCGCCAACGGGCAAGCAGGTGCAGCCAAAACCTCATTCGCACTGGAGAGCGCCATGCGCACAATCTTCTTGCGTCGTGGTCTGGTCGCCCTGTTTGCGGCGGCTGTGTCCTTCGGCGCCATTACCCAAGCCCAGGCCGAGAGCCTGCGTATCGGTTATCAGAAATACGGCACCCTGGTGCTGCTCAAGGCCAAAGGCTCGCTGGAGAAGCGCCTGGCCGAGCAGGGTATCCAGGTGCAATGGACCGAGTTTCCTGGCGGCCCGCAGTTGCTCGAAGGGCTCAATGTCGGCTCGATCGATTTTGGCGTGACCGGTGAAACCCCGCCCGTCTTCGCCCAGGCCGCTGGCGCCGACCTGCTCTATGTGGCCTACGAGCCGCCAGCGCCGCACAGCGAGGCGATCCTGGTGCCCAAGGGCTCGCCGATCCAGTCGGTGAAGGAGCTCAAGGGCAAGAAGGTCGCGCTGAACAAAGGCTCCAACGTCCACTACCTGCTGGTCCGCGCCCTGGAAGACGCCGGCCTCAAGTACAGCGACATCCAGCCTGTCTACCTGCCGCCCTCCGATGCCCGCGCCGCCTTCGAGCGGGGCAGCGTCGATGCCTGGGTGATTTGGGACCCGTACCAGGCTGCCGCCGAACAACAGCTGCAAGCGCGCACCCTGCGTGACGGCAAGGACCTGGTCGACAACCATCAGTTCTACCTGGCCACCCGCGACTACGCCACCCAGCATCCGACCGTGATCAACACCTTGGTCGAGGAAGTGCGCGCGGTGGGCGAATGGTCCCAGGCCAACCCGCAGCAGGTCACCGACCAGGTGGCGCCGCTGCTCGGCTTGCCGGCCGATATCACCCTGACCTCGGTCAAGCGCCAGGGCTATGGCGCTGCCCCGCTCACGCCGGAAGTGATCACTGCGCAGCAGAAGATCGCCGACACCTTCCAGGCCCTGAAGCTGATCCCCAAGCCCTTGAGCATCAAGGACGTGATCTGGACACCCCCGGCCAAGGTCGCCAGCGCGCCTTGACGATTTGCCTGTGCCGGGGCGCCGTCCCGGTCTGAGCCACCCTTGAAGGAGACAACTCCAATGAGCCTTAACGTATTCTGGTTTCTTCCCACCCATGGCGACGGCAAGTACCTGGGCACCACCGAAGGCGCCCGCGCGGTCGATCATGGCTACCTGCAGCAGATCGCCCAGGCCGCCGACCGCCTGGGCTTCGGTGGCGTGCTGATCCCCACTGGCCGTTCGTGCGAGGATTCCTGGCTGGTGGCGGCCTCGCTGATTCCGGTGACTCAGCGTCTGAAATTCCTTGTCGCCCTGCGGCCGGGGATCATCTCGCCGACCGTCGCGGCGCGTCAGGCGGCGACCCTTGATCGTCTGTCCGGCGGTCGTGCGCTGTTCAACCTGGTGACCGGTGGCGACCCGGAAGAACTGTCCGGTGACGGCCTGTTCCTCAGCCACGAGGAGCGCTACCAGGCTTCGGTGGAATTCACCCGTATCTGGCGCCGGGTACTGGAAGGCGAGGTCGTCGACTATGACGGCCAGCATATCCAGGTCAAGGGCGCCAAGCTGCTCTACCCGCCGGTCCAGCAACCGCGCCCGCCGTTGTACTTCGGCGGCTCCTCGGAAGCGGCGCAGGACCTGGCCGCCGAACAGGTCGAGTTGTACCTGACCTGGGGCGAGCCACCGGCGGCCGTGGCCGAGAAAATCGAGCAGGTGCGTGCCAAGGCGGCCAAGCAGGGCCGTACCGTGCGCTTCGGCATTCGCCTGCACGTGATCGTGCGCGAAACCAACGCCGAGGCCTGGCAGGCCGCCGAGCGCCTGATTTCGCACCTGGACGACGACACCATTGAGCGCGCCCAAGCCTCGCTGGCGCGCTTCGATTCGGTCGGCCAGCAACGCATGGCCGCCCTGCATGGCGGCAACCGCGACCAGTTGGAAGTCAGCCCCAACCTCTGGGCCGGCGTCGGCCTGGTACGCGGCGGCGCGGGCACGGCGCTGGTGGGCGATGGCCCGACCGTGGCGGCGCGGGTCAAGGAATACGCAGACCTTGGCATCGACACCTTTATCTTCTCCGGTTATCCCCACCTGGAAGAGTCGTACCGCGTCGCCGAGCTGCTGTTCCCGCACCTGGACATCCAGCGTCCCGAGCAACCGCAGGGCGCGAACTACGTGAGTCCGTTCGGCGAGATGGTGGCCAACGACATCCTGCCTAAATCCGCGGCGCAGCGTTGAGGGTCGGGGCATGAGTCGTCCTACTTCATCCCCCTGGGCCCGGCGCCTGGCGCCTTGGGTCCTGCCGGTAGTGCTGCTGTCGGTGTGGCAACTGGCGGTCAGCGCTGGTTGGCTGTCGACCCGCATCCTGCCAGCGCCGAGCGCGGTGGTGACTGCCGGCGTCGAACTGGTGCGCAGCGGCGAGATCTGGACGCACTTGGCGATCAGCGGGTGGCGCGCCGCGCTGGGCTTCCTGATTGGTGGCAGCATCGGTCTGGTGCTGGGTTTCATCACCGGTCTCTCCACGTGGGGCGAGCGCCTGCTGGACAGCTCGGTGCAGATGATTCGCAACGTGCCGCACCTGGCGCTGATCCCGCTGGTCATCCTGTGGTTCGGCATCGACGAGTCGGCGAAGATCTTCCTGGTCGCGCTGGGCACGCTGTTCCCGATCTACCTGAACACCTACCACGGCATCCGCAACGTCGATCCGGCGCTGGTGGAGATGGCGCGCAGCTACGGCCTGTCGGGCTTTGGGCTGTTCCGCCAAGTGATCCTGCCCGGCGCCTTGCCGTCGATCCTGGTCGGCGTGCGGTTTGCCCTGGGCTTCATGTGGCTGACCCTGATCGTCGCCGAGACCATCTCGGCCAACGCCGGCATCGGTTACCTGGCGATGAATGCCCGTGAGTTCCTGCAGACCGACGTGGTGGTCCTGGCCATCGTTCTCTATGCGGTGCTCGGCAAGCTCGCCGACCTTGCGGCCCGAGGCCTGGAACGTGTCTGGCTGCGCTGGCACCCGGCCTATCAAACCGTGAAGAGGGAAGGCGCATGACCTTGCTCAAGGAACAGCCGCCGCGCCTATTGCGTGGTATCCCCCTGGCGGCCCAGCAGCTGCACAAGGCTTTTGGCCAGCGCGAAGTGCTCAAGGGTATCGATCTGCACATTCCAGCCGGGCAGTTCGTCGCCATCGTCGGCCGTAGCGGTTGCGGCAAGAGCACCTTGCTGCGCTTGCTGGCAGGGCTCGACCAGCCCACCGGTGGCCGGTTGCTGGCAGGCGCCGCCCCCTTGGACGAGGCTCGCGAGGACACCCGCCTGATGTTTCAGGACGCCCGTCTGCTGCCTTGGAAGAAGGTGATCGACAACGTCGGCCTGGGCCTGTCGGGCGACTGGCGGCCTCGTGCCTTGGAAGCCCTGGAGGCGGTCGGCCTGGCCGAGCGTGGCAACGAATGGCCGGCGGCACTGTCCGGCGGCCAGAAGCAGCGCGTGGCCCTGGCCCGCGCCCTGATCCACCAGCCGCGCCTGCTGTTGCTCGATGAGCCGCTTGGCGCGCTGGACGCCCTGACCCGCATCGAGATGCAGCAACTGATCGAGCGTCTGTGGCGCACGCATGGCTTCACCGTGTTGCTGGTGACCCATGACGTCAACGAAGCGGTCGCCGTTGCCGACCGGGTGATTCTCATCGAGGAAGGTGAAGTCGGCCTGGACCTGCTGGTCGACCTGCCAAGGCCCCGGGCACGGGGTTCACACCGCCTCGCCGCCCTGGAAACCGAAGTTCTCAACCGTGTTCTGTCCGTCCCGGGCACGCCGCCCGAGCCGGAACCCGTAGCCCCTCTGCCCACGCAACTGCGTTGGGCGCATTGAACCCATCGAGCCAGAAGGAATACCGCCATGACCATCAAAGCGATCAACGTCCGCAACCAGTTCAAAGGCACCGTGAAAGAAATCCTGGAAGGCCCCGTGCTCTCGGAAATCGACGTGCAGACCGCCTCCGGCGTCGTCACCTCGGTGATCACCACCCGCTCCGTGCGCGAGCTGGAACTGCAGGTAGGCAGTGAGGTGATTGCCTTCGTGAAATCCACCGAGGTATCCATCGCCAAGTTGTGATGGCCTCTGAGGGCGCTCTGCGCCCATTCGCGGCGCAAGGCCGCTCCTATGGGTTACAGCGCCATCTCAACTTGCGCGGCCCGGTAGGAGCCCGCCCAGCCCGCTGGGCTGCGCTGTCGCGCAGAGAACATATCTCTGGATGCACCTCATGTCCTGTGGGAGCGGGCTTGCCCGCGAAGAGGCCCACCTGGACACCATCGTTGTATGGCCCGGGCTGCGCCCGTGTTCGCGGCGGTCCGGCGTCCCGGCAAGACCCGCC
>Ga0160433_100102_pt1 | contig 86318 bp, 83 predicted proteins | sample HID1972K_E0MG_FD_108235 | JGI IMG/M metagenome (GOLD analysis project Ga0160433, IMG submission 108235) | Enriched pill bug-associated microbial communities from UW Madison campus, WI, USA - HID1972K_E0 MG | ecosystem: Host-associated > Arthropoda: Insects > Digestive system > Unclassified ...
AGTCAAAGTAAATCTATATGATTTATTTCTAGTGTAAAGATATATCCGTACAAACTTTAATCGTTGTAAATACAAAGCCGTTTAACTGTCCGATTTTTGTAAGGTAAATTCAGTATAAGACAGCCTATATCAGCAATGTTCAACCCGCGTTGAGTCCGACTTACAGCCTTGTAAGTCGGACTCATGTGGGATGATTATGAGCTTCATTACCGCATGATATATACCCTGATCCTCCTAAATTGTCATCAGTAACAATCTAATTGCAACCGATTGCATTTGATTTATTTTTACTAATTTGCATCCATTAGCTTAACCAGCTTATGAACCAGGAGAAAATAATCACGATTTATGATATTGCTGAAAGACTTAGTTTATCTCCGTCGACTATAAGCCGTGGACTTCAGAACCATGCCGCCGTAAATGCCCGGACAAAGAAAAAGATCTTTGATACCGCCAATGAAATGGGCTATCGGTTCAATACATTCGCAAGAAACCTCCGCAGCAAAAGAACAAACACCATCGGTGTTATCGTTCCGCGTCTGAATAGTTATTTCATCTCAGCAATGCTTGCTGGTATCGAAAAGGAAATAAATGGAGCCGGATACAATATGTTGATCAGTCAGTCGCTCGAATCGCAGGAAAAAGAGGCAGAGTATGCTGAAACCATGATGCACAACCGGGTAGATGGTCTTATCGTAACTTTGGCGGCAAATACAACCAGCCTTGATCATTTTCAACCGTTCTTTAAACACAACATACCTTTGCTGTTTGCAGACCGTGGAGTTGCCGGAAATGAGTATACGAAAGTGGTTATAGATAATTTCAAAGCAGGTTATGAAGCAACCTCTCATTTGGCAGAGCAGGGCTGCACCCGCATTGTACATATTACGGGTAATACGATACGCGATGTCTACGCAGAAAGGCGGGATGGTTATAAACAGGCATTGAAAGATAAGAGCATTTCTTTCGACGAATCGCTTGTCTTTGAAACTGACCTGACGGAAATTTCCACCATGAAAGTGATGAACCGGGTCTTGAAAATGGATGTGTTACCCGACGGGCTTTTCGTTTCGAACGATTTCTGCGCGGCAATATGTCTCAAGACCTTGAGACAGGCGGGATTGAAGATTCCGGAAGATATCGCCATCGTAGGTTTTAATAATGACGCTACTTCGCGCATTACTGAACCGGCTTTGTCCACCGTTAATTATCCCGGCCAGGAGATAGGAGAGGTTGCGGCGCGAAGCCTTATTAACCGGCTAAATGCTGTTGATCCATCACAGGAAACCGAAACCCTTGTACTTAGATCAGAATTAATAGTAAGAAGCTCTTCCCGTAGGAGAGGAGTATAAATCAATTATAACCTTTATGAAGAAATTAGTATTCGCAGTGATCATCTTTTTTATGAGCGTCTGCCATAGCTTTGCAGAAAGCGGGTATCGCTTGTGGATGCGGTATGATCAGATTAATGATGAATCCTTAAGAAAGCAGTATCTTAATAGCCTGAACAGTATCCGTATTGATACGGTATCGGCAACTTTAAAAGCAGCATCTGATGAGCTTAGCAAGGGCTTGTCGGGATTGTTGGGTACAACACTGGCATTATCATCGACCGCAAGCATCGAAGCGGGCTCTGTTGTTGCGGGTACACCTTCTTCTTCATCCCTGATCAGAGGACTGAAGCTGCAATCGCTGGCTGGATTAGGCGACGAGGGTTATACCCTGTCTTCAGTTGTACATGATGGCAAGCAGATCACCGTCATTGCTGCTAATACCGACATCGGCGTTTTATACGGCTCATATCATTTGCTGAGGCTGGTTCAAACGCACAAGCCTGTTGTGAAGTTGAGTATTCTTGAAAAACCTTTGCTCAAGCATCGTGTGCTTAATCATTGGGATAACCTCGACCGTACCGTTGAACGTGGTTATGCCGGGTTTTCTCTCTGGAACTGGCATCTTCTGCCGGGATACCTTCAGCAACGCTATATCGATTATGCGCGTGCAAACGCTTCTATCGGGGTGAACGGGACAGTACTGACGAACGTCAATGCCAATTCTTTAATCCTGACTGATGGGTTTCTACCGAAGGTTGCCGCAATAGCAAATGTGCTGAGGCCATACGGAATCAAGGTGTATCTTACAGCCAGGTTCAGTTCTCCGATCGAGATTGGCAAGCTTAAAACCGCAGATCCGCTTGATGAGGAGGTAAAGAAGTGGTGGAAAGATAAAGCTGACGAGATATACAGACATATTCCGGATTTTGGCGGGTTTTTGGTAAAGGCCAATTCAGAGGGTCAGCCAGGTCCGCAAAACTACGGTCGTTCTCATGCTGAAGGGGCAAATTTGCTGGCAGACGCATTGGCGCCTCACAATGGTATTGTCATGTGGCGTGCTTTTGTGTACAGTCATGAGGAACCTGAAGATCGCTTCAAGCAGGCATACAACGAGTTTAAGCCTTTGGACGGACAGTTCAGAAAGAATGTATTGGTACAGGTTAAAAACGGACCGATCGACTTCCAGCCGAGAGAGCCTTTTTCTCCGCTCTTTGGAGCTATGCCGAAAACTCCGCTGATGATGGAATTCCAGATCACGCAAGAGTATTTAGGGCAAGCTACACACCTGGTGTATCAGGCTCCTTTATATAAAGAAGTGCTTGATGCGGATACTTATGTGAAAGGTAAAGGGTCAACGGTTGCCAGGATAATAGATGGAAGTGTGGACAAACACGCTTTATCGGGTATAGCTGGTGTGGCAAATATAGGGGATGACCTGAACTGGACTGGACATCTGTTCGGACAGTCGAATTGGTATGCTTTCGGCCGGCTGGCCTGGAATCACCAGCTCAGCTCTGAAAGTATTGCTGATGAATGGACGGGAATGACCTTCTCGAACGTCTCCGAGTTTAAGGTTTCGTTAAGGAATATGATGATGAAGTCGCGAGAGAACCTGGTGAATTATATGACGCCTCTCGGTTTGCACCATATCATGGGTTGGGATCATCACTACGGTCCGGCTCCATGGATTAAAGATAAGCCGCGGATGGACTGGACTTCGTTCTATTACCATAAAGCGGATAGTTTGGCTATCGGCTTCGATCGTACGGCAAGTGGCAGCAATGCACTTTCTCAATACAGCCCTCAAGTCAGGAAGTTTTATGGCAACTTGAAAACCTGTCCTCCGGAGTATCTTTTATGGTTCCATCGTTTACCCTGGTCTTACCGGATGAAAACTGGCGAATCGCTTTGGGAAGCTTTATGCCAACGTTATCAGACGGGTGCCGAATCGATGGATCCTTTGATCCAGGGTTGGAATGCACTGGCGCCTTATGTGGATCAGGAACGTTTTGATCAGGTAAAAATGCTACTCGCAATCCAAAAAAAGGAGGCTTGGTGGTGGCATGACGCTTGTCTTGCTTATTTCCAATCGCGCTCTGGTTTACCTTTCCCGCAGGGAGTAACGCCGCCGAAAGAATCACTTGAATTTTATGAAAGCCAGCATTTTCATTTTGTGCCGGGTATTTAGAATATAAACAGTACTGAAGTTGAACAAAGCTGCAAAGTACCGGTAAGTTAACAGACTCCCATTTCGTCTGTATGTTCCACGTGGTTGATTACGGCGGGATAGGCTATGACGATCTATAATCAGTAGTTATAATCATTTTGTAGATCTGAGTGGGAGTGTTGCAAAACTTCAGGCAGATATTGGAAAGGTAACCAAGCTCCCTCGGGGCTGGGAGAGAATTTATTAAGTAGTTTAGTGGTTATAACCGTTGAAGACATGAACATAAAAATGCAATTTCCTTTAATTCTGATAGCCGCTGTATTGGTGGCTGCGGGATGCCAGAATGGTGGTGAAAAAACGGCTGGTCAGCAAAAAGTTAATGGAGTTGATACCAGTAAATACCTATCACAGCCTCTGGTTCATGATATGTATACGGCTGATCCGTCGGCCCATGTATTTGATGGCAAGATTTATATCTATCCATCGCACGATGTTGACTTTGGGACACCGCAATCTGTAGGTGGTGATCATTTTGATATGCGTGACTACCATGTGTTCTCAATGGACAGTATCGGCGGGAAAGTAACGGATCATGGTGTGGTTTTGACATTGCAGGATGTGCCCTGGGCAAAGAGACAGCTTTGGGCGCCAGATGCTGCCTATAAAAATGGCATCTACTACCTTTACTTTCCGGCAAAGGATCCTGAAGGTATTTTCCGGATGGGTGTAGCAACGTCGAAATCACCTTCGGGGCCCTTCAAGCCAGAACCAAAGCCTATTGAAGGCAGCTTCAGTATAGATCCGGCGGTTTTCACCGATGATAATGGGGCTTCATATATGTATTTCGGCGGAATATGGGGCGGACAGCTGCAGAAGTGGAAGGATGGGAAGTTCGATCCTAAGGGATCGGAAACCGACTTGCTGAAAGATGATGAGCCTGCTCTTGCTCCGAAGGTGGCAAGGATGAGTGCTGATATGTTAAGCTTTGACGGAGCGGTGCAGGATGTACAAATTCTGGATAAGAATGGAAAGCCTTTCCTTACGAAGGATCACGACAAGCGTTTCTTTGAGGCTGCCTGGGTGCATAAATACAATGGCAAATATTATTTCAGCTATTCTACGGGCAATACTCATTTTCTGGTGTATGCAACCGGAGACAGTCCTCTCGGTCCCTTTACTTACCAGGGAACTTTTATGAATCCTGTGCACGGCTGGACCAGTCATCATTCTATCGTTGAGATAAAGGGAAAATGGTACGTCTTTTATCACGATACACAACTTTCGGATAAGACATATCTGAGGAATATTAAAGTAACGGAGCTGAAGCATAATACTGATGGTTCAATCAAGCTGATTGAGCCTCTAAGAAAGTAGTGTCTGGAAGTGGTATCTCCCGGAGCGTCCGAAGGTATTTGAGGTTAATGAATTATCGCTGGATATTAAACAAATGTCATTAAAGTGTGTATTTACAGGAAAGAGTACTTGCTATGAAGAGATTTTGGATTTTGTTGATGCTGTTGCAATTGCCCGGATTTATTTTCGCCGGTGATGAGAATGGTATTGTGGGTAAGTGGGCTGATCACAAAGGGGAGGCGAAAGTCATGATTTATAAAAAGGGAGAGCAATTTTTTGGAAAGCTTTACTGGCTTAAGGACCCGTATGATAAAGATGGAAATGTTCGGAAGGACGAGAAAAATCCTGAGCCGGAAAAAAGGGACAGAGAGCTGGAAGGACTGGAAATTCTAAGAAACTTCAGCTACCAGAACGGGGTATGGACAGGAGGTAAGATCTATGATCCGCGTTCGGGTAAAACCTACGACTGTAAACTTTCTTTATCGGATGATGGAAAACTTTCGATAAGAGGATACCTGGGCTTTAGCTTCATTGGGAAAACGGAAACAATGGTCAGACTTTAAAAAAGAGAGCAAAAAAATAAGCTCTCGATGGGCGAGAGCTCAAACTAACCAATTATAAACCTAAATTATTGAAAGGAGCTGTTAGAGAAGGAGTCGAACCTTCAGGAGTTCATCCTGTTTCACCACTCTACAGTGTTTAAGCATTTATTTCCTTTTGCTTGATACAAAGATAATGTCAGATATGATTTCTTGCAAATATTTTAATCAATCTTTTTAATTTTTGCGAACTTGTTAATGTAAATCGATACCGATTGCGAGTTTTTCAATCTAAGCCTTTAAAATAATATCCTGATTGAGACTTTATCAACTGAAATATTTATTCTGTTATGTTATTAACGTGTCAAATCGATATATTAGTACTAAGCAGGGGTACTTGTGACAAACCAAGTATGACTATAACCGTTAATACATTAATATAAATAAGATATTATGATAAGAAATGCAACAGCTGTCTGGAACGGATCAGGCAAGGATGGAAACGGTAATCTAACCACGCAGAGTACCGTATTAGATAATACACAGTATTCTTTCAGCTCCCGCTTTGAGGAGGGAATAGGGACGAATCCTGAGGAGCTGGTAGCTGCAGCGCATGCCGGCTGTTTTACTATGAAACTAAGTTTTGTTTTAAACGAAAAGGGCTTCACCCCAGAACAGCTTAGCACTCGTTGCAATATCACTTTTGAGAACGGTGCGGTTACTAAATCTCACTTGATTGTTGAAGGATCGGTTCCTGAGATTTCTGCGGAAGAGTTTCAGGCTGCCGTAAAAGATGCGGAAGAGAACTGTCCGATCAGTAAATTGCTAAATACGGAGATTTCATCTGAAGCTAAGTTGTTAAGCTAAAGGAATATACATAAGACAAGTAGAGCGGATTTCTGATAGGAGTCCGCTTTTTTCGTTTATGGCTGCTTTCACCTACCTATTCCGGCTGTTCACCGAGAATTTCAAAGACTTAGCCTATTCATCATTTGACAGCTGTCGGCAAGCGTTTACTTTTGAATCATCAATTAATTTTAAAAGTATTCAAATGGAACATCAAAGAAATCAGAGAGCAGGATCGGGCATGATAGCCGGCATTTTATTTATAGCATTCGGCATAATACTTCTGGTGCATACATTGGGGGGCGTCAATATTGTTCCCGGCTGGCTCATCAGCTGGCCGATGATCCTGATCGTAATAGGTGTGATCAGTGGGGTTAAAAATAATTTTAGAAAGGCGGGCGCATACCTGTGTATCGCAACCGGTCTGGCGTTCCTGGCGGGAAAGATCAATCCGGACGTGTTTTCGGGTGAACTAGTCATTCCAGCGGTACTTCTCGCAATTGGTCTCTATCTTATATTTGGTAAGTATCAGAAGTGTAATCTAGGACCACATCCGGGAGCTTTATAAAGCGAATAATCTTACATTTCTGTGGACATTTTCCCGGTTCTTTCTGATTACCTTTGCCGCCATAAAAAATAATATGAATAAACTTTTTACTATAATATTTTTACTTGTTTCAGTGCAACTATATGCTTCTGAGAAGCGTGATAAGACCAGTCCTGAGATGATTGCGACTGTAGGTTCTGTGAAGGTGTCTCCGGATTTTGTGAAACCCAGAATGGAGAAGCTTAATAGGGTTGTGGCGGATAGTCTGCTTGCCCGTCCTGTTCAAGTGCCTTCTATGCGGAAGCAATCTAAAAGATACAGGCCGGCTTCGGCGCCTGGCCTGCAGAAAAAACTAAACTGGGTGTTCGCTTACTAGCGCACTCAGTCTCTCTTCTCTTTCAATATATCACGTATCTGAGTGAGAAGTACTTCTTCTTTACTTGGAGGAGCAGGGACAGTTGGCGCAACCTCTTCTTTTCTTTTCATTGAATTAATCGCCTTAACAATGAGAAAGATGCAGAATGCAACGATAAGGAACTGGATCAGCGTGTTTAAGAACTGACCATACTTAATGGATACGTCTGCAATTTTGTTTGCAGTATCGCCTTTTTTAAGGATCAATACCTTGTCAGCGAAATCAATGCCCCCCGTGAGATATCCTATTGGAGGCATAATAATGTCGTCGACTAAAGAGGTAACGATTTTTCCAAAGGCCGCTCCGATGATAACACCGACTGCAAGGTCAATTACATTACCTCTAACCGCAAATTCCTTGAACTCTTTAATGATACTCATGCTGTTTAATTTAATGTCCGCGAATATTTAAATTAAATTTTAACTCTTGCGTAAAAGCACATCGGTTCAACGAGAAGATTCTGTGATACTTTCCTTGGTGCGTTTAACGAACTTTTTCTTTTTCTTCTTTTTAACTCCCGGGGTGGATGCCTTGAAAACTGGTTCTTCGCCAATTTCAGGAGGAAGAGGTGTATGCGGAATCGGCCTGCCGATAAGTGCTTCTATATTGGTAAGCTTACGCACATCTTTTTCATTCACAAAAGTAATGGCGGTTCCGGTAGTTTCTGCACGAGCAGTTCGTCCCACGCGGTGAATGTAATCTTCAGCATCACCCGGCACATCAAAGTTTAAAACAAGGCTGATGCCTTCTACATCAATTCCTCTGGAAATGACATCTGTTCCGATCAGAACTCTTAGCTTCCTGTTTCTGAAAGAAAGCATAATCTCTTCACGCTCCGACTGATCCAGGTCTGAATGAAATGGCTTTGCCTGTATGTGTATAGCCTTTAGCGATTTGTAAAGGGCTTTTACTTTTTCTTTTGTAGATGCAAAGATGATTACGCTCTGGTATTCGTTTTTCTGAAGCAGGAGGGTAATCAAGGGAATCTTTTGGCTATCGGCTACCTTATAGATCTGCTGGTCGATACCGGCTGCCGGCTGCGAAACAGCCATCGTTACCTGTTCAGGTTTATCAAGAATGGACGTTGCTAGCTTTCTGATTTTGGGTGGCATTGTCGCCGAGAACATGACTGTCTGCCTCTTTTTTGGAAGAAAGCTAATAATGCGCATGATATCATCCAGGAAGCCCATATCCATCATCCGGTCTGCTTCATCCAGGATCAGACATTCCAGATGTTCGGCCTTGAAAGTTCCGGAGTTGAGGTGAGCAATCAGTCTGCCCGGCGTAGCAATGACGATATCTACACCGTCCTTTAAGGCACGTTGCTGCTGGCCGTATACAATGCCGTCGCCTCCACCGTACACTGCTACCGAGCTAATGCCCGTAAAGTAGCCTAGTCCTTCCACTTGCTGGTCGATCTGTTGAGCTAGTTCACGTGTTGGGGCAAGGATGAGTGTATGTGTATGCTTTTTATCAGTTTTTGATATGCTATTCAAAACAGGGAGCAAATAAGATGCGGTCTTGCCGGTGCCTGTCTGGGCACAAGCAATCAGATCTTTCCCTTGAAGAATTAAGGGTATTGTTTGCTGCTGAATGGGGGTGGGTTCTTTATAACCCATACTTAGAATGCCGTCAAGCAGTTGCTCTTCGAAATTAAAATCCTGGAAAGTCAATATATGTTGTATTATTCATTGCCAAGTTAAATATAATTTTCAACAATTTATACTTTGATAAGTACGGGAGAAAGCGGTAACTTGAGCTCTTAAACGCATGTTCGAGATGAAACACTATTTGATAGGCCTGGCCATGCTTGCGCTTTTGTATACATCCTGCTCTAGTTCTCAACAGAAAAAGGAGGAGGATACAGCTCTTAAGGAGCTTGCAGCACTAAAAGCTGATATTGATAACAGGATGTCTGACAGTACGCTTCAGGTACTGGTTAAGGTCAAAGGCAAGCGTGAGCTGCAGGTGGTAAAGGGTAGAGGTTATCCCAGAAATATAGAAACGACGTATAATCTGCTACGCGATACGACAGGAAAAGTGTTATTCATTTCTGAAATGCCATACAATGCGACGAGTGAGTGGTTTATCGCTTATAAGAGTTATTTTGATAAAGACGGTAAGCTGTTTGCATTTCAACGGCAGAACAATTTTCTTAACAATGGCTGTACACATGGTGCGGCCATGGAAAACAGCATCGGGTACTACAATGAGGATTTCTTGCTTATTGATTCCCTGTATACTATAACCGATACTTATAAAAAGCCGCTTGATAAAAAGGCCTGTAAGTTCCCCTACAATTTTAAGTACACCGTTAACAAGACGCTGGACGAATATCTGGCAGCGAAAAATATAAAGCTGGCTACGCTTGAGGAGCCGGAGGGCGTTTTTTCCAACTCGAAATAGTTAAGATAAGTTTGATGATGGGAATATCCAGATTCTGGAATAGGCGAATTATCCGGTCATGCTTCTTTCCCAGCGTGACTGTTTGATCTGAGCTTCGGTAATCAAGTATAGATCCGTCTTTATTTCGTCGAGAGTCGTTTGAAGTGCCATCACGTCCTGCTGTATGGTCTCATGTTGAACTGTAAGGTAGCTTTCACTCAGGTCCATTAATTCTTCAAGGGTAGCTTTCAGATTGGCCTGATGGCAGAATATTTTACTCAGGACTGTATTTTTTTTCCGATCAAGGGAATTAATCGAGCAGTTGATTAACTGGATCTTGTTTATCCGATCATCGTTAAGTTCGTCGATGAAAAATTTTAGCATCAGTTTTTTCAGAAACTTGATTTCATCCTCAAAAAAATCAATATATGACAGCCAATTTCTTGATGAAAGATAAAGGTCTTGAATGTTGGAACCTGTCCCTGCTGGTGATATTGTTTCCGCTCTCATAATATTAATCATTAAATATGATAAGTATAAAAATGAGGTTATTTTTGTCGGGTAAAAATGATGTAAGTCATTTAACTTGCTGATATCGAGAATAAATAAAAATGTATGAAAAGAGTTGTTTTAAACGGATTACTCGTCGGAATTATCTTATTCATAATAAGCTACGGTGGGCTCTTCCTGTCTATCAGGTTCTTTCCGGAGTTATTCCTGGACTATAACAACCCGTTGTTTAACTCAGATGGGAGCCGTGATGTTCTGTTTTATCTGCATGCCTTCATTATCAGTATGGCTTTATCGTGGTTTTGGGACCGGTTTAAAGGCCTGTTTGAGGGAAGCTTTATTTTAAGGGGAGTTGAATTCGGCTTTGTATATGGGCTGGTTGCACTGCTGCCGGTAATGTGGATCACTTTTAGTGCGATGGATATTACTGTTATAATGGTAGCCAGCTGGTTTATTTATGGTTTATTGCAGGCGACGGTTGCAGGAATTGTATTAGCTAAGATTAATCCTTAGCCTGCCGGCTGGTTGTTCTCGTGCTAGCTAAGAGGCTTGAGGGTCAGCTTAAACTCGACGTTTAATTTATTATCTGTCTGGATCATTCCACCAAGCTTTCTTGGAGGAGTGAGTCCGAAATCGGAAAAATTAACATCCCGCTCACCCAGGAGCAGAATGTTCCGCTGATTATCCAGCTTGAAGGTGTAGTTAACCGTAAAGCGCTTCACCTTGCCGGCGAGCTCAATATCAACCGTTCCTTTAATCTTGCTTTCCCCGGTGCTCAGGGAAGGAAATTTTTCAAGATTGATGAAGTTGATCTTCAGCTGAGGAAACTCCTTTGCTTTTAGTGTTTTACGAAGGTCTGCAGTCATGACGGCGTGATGGCAGTCAAAAAGCTTTACACTAAGACCTATCCTGCCTTTTAACGTCATATCACCTTCCTGTATTTGATTCCTATATACCAGTATGGTGTCCGGAGTACTGTATCCGGTTATATCGCAGTTGAAGGTATTGATGTTTGTTGTGCCTTTCACCCTCAAAGATCCGCCATTCATTACCACCCAGCGAGTAGGTGCCGGCGCAGACTTGTGGAGCGTAAAGCTGCACAGCAAGAATATGAAAAGGGCAAATGAATATATGATTAGGCATTTCATGTACTATCTCTTAGTCCTGATTAGTCCTGAGCAATGCAATAATAAAAAATAAAAGTCAGGTTGAAGGGCTCAACCTGACTTGCTAAGTTCAAAGAACCGTTATTAGAATCCTACAACAGCCTGGATGACGTAGCCATTGAATTTGCCGCCATTTCTATAGTCTGTTACAGCGAAGTCTTTATATTTCTGGTTCACATATTCTCCTTTTAAAAGTACGTTTCTTGTAAGGAACCAGCCTGCTGCGAAAGACGCGCGATCGATCTTAACATCTGCCGGACTGCCTGCGATTTCTGCGGTTACTGTATTATAACGAGCACCGATGAAAACATTCTCTTTTTGTCCGAATCTGTACACACCTTCGATTGCGAATTGTTTAGCGTCTCTTGAGTCAACTTCTGTTTTAGTTCTTCCTTTAGCAATTTCGTAGGTTCCGAAAACTTCCAAACCGTAAGTTTTAACAAATCCATTGAATTGAAAAGCGTCGATTTTCTTTGTAAAGCCCGGGTTGAAACGTCCTGAGAAAGCTGCAGAAGCATATGTTGGAGCTGCGCCGTTCACCGTTGCCTGTTCCATTACCATGAAGTAGTTAGAACCTGTGCGGTCGCCACCATATAAAGTATTTCCGTTGTTACCGGCACTGTTATTATGGTAGAAAGATCCTGCTACACGGATGCGGACATTTTCGTCAACCTGTGCGTCATACCCGATCTTACCATAAATAGAAGGAGACTTATGAAGGTTATCGTCTACGATGTTTCCTTGTGCGTCTCTGCCAGCAGTAACGCTGTCGATATTTCCTTTGATCAACCCGTTAGATACGCCCAGCATTCCGAATGCATTACCCTGACGTACATAAACTTCTCCACCTATTTCGGTTGCAAATGCATCCATGATATAATTCTCAACAAATGGGTTTTGAAGGGTTTGCCCACCATCTGATCTGCGGAAGTGCTGATCACCGTAGTTAATTTCAGTGTGGCCGATCTTGATGGTTGTGATTTTCATGATATCATCCCAGATCTTTCCATTGAAAGGAAGCTTGTCAAACTGGATATAGCCACCTTTTACCCATGTTTCGTTATGGTGACGGGAAGACAAGTAGCTTGTCAGGTTCAGACGGATACCATCGGCTAACTGCACATCCATGAAGAGGTTGGCATTAGCGGTATTGAATCCCGGGCTTATTTTATATAGATTGTTGGCACTGTTCTCGTGTTTCAAGCCCTGGAAAGATTGAGTAAAGCCTGCTCCGAACTTCACTTTCAAGCCGTCGAATTCTGTAAGAGTATCCTTAGGAGCCTCAAAAACATTTATCCCGCTTTGATCATAGGCTCTCATGTTGGTCCAGTTTCTGTCCTGGGCACTTAAAAGCACAGGACTTATAAATAGTGCTGCAACGGCAGCATTTCTTGCGATTGATAGTATATTAGTTTTCATTGTATTTGGTGTTTACTTGTGTATGGATGATTGAAGGTTATTTCTTGAATTTCAAATTATAGATCACGTTGATCTCGTCGGCTACTTTCAGTGCGCCCAGCATGAAAGAAGGAGGCTGTATACCATATTCGCTCATTTTAATTTTTCTTGAACCGCTTATTGAAATGGTGCCATCTGCATTTTCGCTGGCTTTTCCCTGTACGGTAATCTCTTTTGTAACACCAGCTATGGTCAAAGCGCCAGTGCCTTTCACTATATCTCCGCTTACAGAGGCTGAGATTAACTTGAAGGCAATTGCGGGGAATTTGTCGGCCTTCATTGCCTTATGGGCTCTGGTGTTAAGTAAATCTTCTTTGCCTTTCAAGTTTTTCACGGCTGTGCTGAAGTTCAGCGTCTTTACATCTGTCAGATCCTTTCCTGTCAGGGTTACCTGTGCGTCACCTGAAATAGTATTGGTTTGCATGGTCCAGTCATGGATATTGGATGTTCCGGCCACTTTAATTTCTGATCCGGGAGCGATCTTGTATGTTTGTGCAGCACTACGCTGCGTAAAAGCAACTGTGCTCAGAATAAATGTGAGAAGAACAAAAATCTTCTTGAAGTTTTTAGTGTAATGTGTGATTGTTGCCGTTTTCATTTTTCTATTTTTATGGTGTTGTAACTCTTTGTTGTATGACACAAATGTAGAGCGAAGGAAGGGGATAGGGAATGACGTCCCTTATTAACTAAAGTGACGTTGAACATTAAATGTTAAAACAAGATATATTTTTAACTGAGCACTGCGAAGTTGTCGTTATACTTATAAAAACTTAATGATGCTTATATTGTCATCAAAAAGTTAATCTTGCGGCAAAGGAAGCTGATTAGCGATAAAGTGACCGCTGTCATTCCAGTTTGCTGCAGTTAACCCTACTTTCGTGCATTATTTTCAAAAAAAGATCATGACCAAAAATATTTTTATTGCGACAGCAGAGCCCTACAGCGGAAAATCAATCGTTGCGCTTGGGCTTGTTAATATGCTCCTGGGAAAGACGCAACGGGTTGGCTATTTCAAGCCGATAGTCAATTTTCATCCTCTTGAAGAGAAGGATATTCATGTTCAGACGATAATCGAGCATTTCGGATTGCCCATCAACTACGAGGATACCTATGCGGTTACGAGACAGGAAGCGATGCGTCAGATCGAGGGAGATAGCCAGGGTCAGATGATGGATCTGGTTATCAGTAAGTTTAAAAAGATCGAAGAGAATTACGATTTTACAGTAATTGAAGGAAGCGATTTTATAGGTGAAGGAGCAGCGTTCGAGTTTGAGGCAAATATTTCAATAGCGAAAAATTTAGGGGCACCTGTCATCATTGTAGTATCCGGAGAGAATAAAACGACCGCACAGGTGATTAACTCGGCCCATACGATGTTAAGGAACTTCGAGGCCCGTGAAATGCAGGTCCTTGCGATTGTGGCCAACAGGGTTAAGCCTGAGCAGGTTGATGATGTGCAGGATTTGCTGAAGGTTCAGCTTCCGGAGGGATCGATACTAGCTGTGATTCCCGAAGATAAGGGATTGCAGAGCCCGTCAATGAAGGAGATTTATGAAAATTTGGGTGGAAAACTTCTATTTGGCGAGGATCAGCTGACGAACCAGGTGGATAATTTTGTAACCGGAGCGATGAATGTGCCAAACTTCCTGAATCATATCAAGGAGAATGTACTGATAGTAACGCCGGGAGACCGTGGGGATATTATAATAGGAGCGCTTCAGGCGAACTTATCTACTAATTATCCTAAGATTGCGGGTGTGGTGCTGACCGCCGGATCGGAGCCTGAAGAACCTATCATACGGTTGCTACAGGGGTCACAAACTGTATTTCCAATCATTGCGGTGAAAACCGGTACTTTTCAGACCATTACACAGATTGATTCTATTAAGCCGAAGATTACTACAGATAACGCTAAGAAGATTCAGCTGGCGATTGATACCTTTAGTAAGTACATGGATATGCAGTCGCTGGATGAGAAAATTATCACTTTTACACCGGAAGGTATTACGCCGCATATGTTCCAGTATCAGTTGGGGCAGTGGGCTAAGAAGGAGATCAAGAATATCGTCTTGCCGGAAGGTCATGACGACAGAATACTCAAGGCCGCCAGTAGGTTGATCAATCAGGAGATCGTCGAACTGACCATTCTGGGAGATATCGATGTTATAGCTGCGTCTGTTAAGAGACTGGGACTGGATCTGGACCTGAGCAAGGTTCGTATCATCAACCCTGCCAAATCCGAGTATTACGAAGAGTATGTGGAGACGCTGTATGAGTTAAGAAAGAACAAGAACGTGACCATCGAAATGGCAAGGGACCTTATGACAGATGTTTCCTACTTTGGAACTATGATGGTATATAAGGGACATGCGGACGGAATGGTTTCGGGTGCTGTGCACACAACTCAGCATACCATCAGGCCTGCTTTACAGTTTGTAAAAACAAAGCCCGGAATTTCGGTAGTATCGTCTGTTTTCTTCATGTGCCTTCCTGACCGTGTTTCGGTATTTGGAGATTGTGCAGTAAATCCGAACCCTAGTGCGGAACAACTGGCTGAGATTGCTATATCCTCAGCGGAAAGCAGCATCCGTTTTGGTATTGAGCCTCGTATTGCCATGTTATCTTACTCATCAGGAACTTCCGGGGAAGGTGAAGACGTGGAGAAAGTACGCAGAGCTACTGAAATTGTTAAAACGAAGCGTCCAGACCTTAAGGTAGAAGGGCCTATTCAATATGATGCGGCAGTAGATCCGGTCGTTGGTAAGCAAAAGCTGCCAAATTCTGAGGTTGCGGGCCAGGCCAGCGTTCTGATCTTCCCGGATCTGAATACCGGTAATAATACTTACAAAGCGGTTCAGCGTGAGACCGGTGCGCTTGCTATCGGTCCGATGCTACAGGGATTGAACAAGCCGGTTAACGACTTGAGTCGTGGTTGTACGGTAGACGATATCTTTAACACCGTAATCATTACGGCGATTCAAAGTCAACAGAGCTAATATTTAATAAAAGAGCATGAATATTTTTGTAGTAAACTGCGGAAGCAGTTCAATAAAATACCAATTGTTTAAGTGGCCGTCTGAAAGTCCAATTTGCTCCGGGCTGGTAGAACGTATCGGCCTTGAAGAATCGATCATTACGCATAAAGTGTTTGTCAATGACCAGGAACAGGTTATTAAACGCGTACTTGATCTGCCGGATCATGATGCGGGGATGAAGGAAGTAGGTATGTTGCTTACAGAGCCGGGAATAGGAGTAATCCAAAATCCGGAGGAGATTGAAGTTGTAGGTCACCGGATCGTTCACGGAGGTGAGTCTTTCGTTGAGACTTGTAAGGTGACTCCGGATGTGAAGGAGGAGATCAAACGCCTGGCCATTTTAGCGCCTTTGCACAATCCGGGTCATTATGTAGGTATCAATGTGGCAGAGCATATCTTCAGTAAGGCAACTCATGTGGTTGTTTTTGATACCGCTTTCCACTCGACGATGCCTGAGAAAGCTTTCCGGTATGCTATTCCGGAAAACTTCTACAAAGATTACGGTGTGCGCGTGTATGGCTTCCATGGAACGAGTCATAAATATGTGAGTGAAGAGGCGATTGCCCGTCTGAACAAGCCTGATGCTAAACTGATCACTATTCATTTGGGGAATGGTTGCAGCATGGCGGCGGTTGACGGCGGGAAATGTATCGATACCAGTATGGGATTAGGGCCTTTGGATGGTTTGATCATGGGTACCCGCAGCGGAAACATTGACCCATCTGTTATCTTTTACCTGGTCAATCAGTTAGGATATGACATCGCCCAGGTAGACACACTGCTGAATAAGCGCAGCGGTATGCTTGGTTTGACGGGTTTCAGCGACATGAGGGATATCCTGAAGGCGATTGATGCTGGCGATAAGAATGCCAAACTTGCGTATGATATGTATGCTTACCGCATTAAGAAATATATAGGTTCTTACGCTGCCGCGATGAATGGACTGGACGCCATAATATTTACCGCGGGCGTTGGTGAGAATGATCCTGATCTTCGTGAGATGGTATGCCGTGATATGGAGTTTCTTGGTATCACATTTAATGCAGAAGAAAATAAGATCCGTGCAAAAGGCTTAAGAGAGCTCAACCTGCCGGATTCTAAGGTTAAGGTGCTGGTAGTGCCTACGAACGAAGAATTGGAAATAGCAAAACAGTGCTTTGAACTGATTCAAAATTAATCCGGATCATAAGAAAGAGAGAGGCGTTTCGAAAGGAGCAGCCTCTTTTCTTTTTCGGATGGTTGGCAGATAAATAACACGGGTTGGTATAAAGTATCTTAGATTACAGTTTCTTTAAGGTATTTTAGGACAATGAATAATTTGCAAAGAGCATGTCTGCACGTATTGCTATGGTCTCTTATCTTGATTCTGTTTGTTTATATCAGCAGCCGGAGCGGAAACCTGGGCAACGCTGTGGTGATATTTCTCTATTTTGGCCTGATCAACATCACTGTTTTCTATATTAATTACCTCTATATACTGCCACGTTTCCTGAATAGCAGACGGTATGTGGGCTGTGCTGTCAGCATTCTTCTGCTTATCGTGTCGTCTGCCGTAGTTAAGTACGCAGTAGCATGCTTTTTTAGAGAAATAGTGCTTATACGCGGACCAAACAGAGATTATTATGTGACATTCTGGGAGTATATAGCTGTCGCCTCTGTAACAGGAGCATTTTTCGTTTTTATCAGTACGGCCTTTAAGTTTACGGGCGACTGGTTTTTGAATGAAAAGGTCAGGAAAAATCTTGAGAATGAAAAGCTCACGGCGGAGCTCGCCTTCCTGAAGTCGCAGATAAATCCTCACTTTCTGTTTAATTCACTGAATAATATTTATTCCCTTGCTTATCAGCGTTCGGATAAGACACCCGCTGCCATACTTAAGCTCTCAGAGATTATGAGGTATATGTTGCAGGATAGTAATGAACCGACGGTGCCGTTGGAACGTGAAATACGGTATCTTCAAAATTATATAGAGTTGCAGAAGTTGCGCTTTAAAGACGGAGCTTTTGTTAACTTCAATTATTCAGGGGTTGATGAGCGGATGCAGATCATTCCGCTGATCCTCATTGCGTTTGTGGAGAATTGCTTCAAGCATGGTATCGTAACGGACGAAGCCAGTCCGCTTGACATCAAATTGCAGGTGAGAGCAAACGAGATGATTTTTGAGGTGAAAAATAAGAAGAACCTTCAGAACAAAGATGTTCTCGGAGGTATAGGATTGAGCAATGTGAAACGACGTCTTGAGTTATCTTATCCGGGAAGATATGAGCTGACTATTGACAACGGAGACTTGATCTATTATTGTAAATTAATTTTACATTTATAACAATGATACGATGTTTAGTTGTAGATGATGAACCGCTGGCTTTAGATATCCTTATAGACTATATTGAAAAAGTACCTAGTCTGGAGTTAGTTAAAGCGACAACCAGTGCATTTGAAGCCCTGGCTCTTGCGCAAACGGAAGAGGTGGATCTTATTTTTCTGGACGTGCAGATGCCGGAACTAACAGGGATTCAGTTTCTGAAGATCATTAAAGGAAAATGTAAGGTGATTCTGACCACGGCGTATCCGCAATATGCACTTGATGGTTATGATCTGGACGTGGCTGATTATCTGTTGAAGCCTATCGCCTTCGATCGCTTTTATAAGGCGGTGTCGAAAGTTCAGCAGCAACAAATACAGGAAAAGCCGGCGCCTGTTCAGGAAAAGGTCAGCTCAGGCGTTCAGGATTTTATTTTTGTCAAAACTGAGCATCGGATTCAGAAGATCTATATCAACGACATCCTTTATATAGAAGGGCTCAAGGATTATATCTCCATTTTTACCTCCCAGGAGAGAATCATTACTCTGCAGTATATGAAGAAGATGGAGGAAGCATTGCCTGCGGAGATCTTTGCGCGGGTTCATAAGTCTTATATCGTCGCTATCCCGAAAATAGAAAGCATTGAAAGGGGTCGTATCCAGATCGGGGATAAAATCATTCCTATCGGAGACACGTTCAGGGAAGGATTTTTTAATAAGATCCAGGACAGGAATATCTAAACGATATGGCTTCTGATTGCTGCTTCCGCATCCCTTAGCACCTCTTCGGCTGAAGAGCCGTCTGTTTCCAGCGGCTTAAGTATGGTGATCTTCATGTGTTCACCGAAGCTTAATGGGTATTTGCCGAACCGGGTGATCTTCCAGGAGTTTTCGATGGCTACAGGGACAACGAGCGCGCCGGGAACCTTTTTGACAAGGGTAGTAGCTCCGCCGGGGATAAATGCTTTCATTATCCCGTCGCCTGATCGGGTACCTTCAGGAAATATTGCTGCCGACCAGACGTTTTCCCTCATTCTTTTTGCGAGCTTTAATATTTCTGAAATGGATTGTTTTGGATCCTTCCGGTCGATATTTGCGGCTCCTCCATGTTTGAGGTTGAATGACACACTTGGAATGCCTTTCGTCAATTCTACTTTGGAGACGAATTTGACATGGTATTTGCGAAGGAACCAGATCATCGCAGGCACGTCAAACATGCTCTGATGATTGGCAACGAAGACGATTGATCTTCCCCGGGGTAATTCATATGGGTTGATGAAGCTTATACGGCATCCGATCAGGTAGTAGGTGCTGACTAGGAAGAAGTTCAATACATCGACGGATCTTTTATGGGCAGAATATCCTCCGATTTTAAGACAGAGCCATTGTATCGGATGAAATATCAGTAGAAAAAGAAGAAATGCCAGATAGTGGAAAGGGCTGAAAATATAACCTAAAAGCCTGTTCATTATACTATAGTTGGTTCTCTAATAATAGGATCTTTAATCTTAGAATGGCAGCTATGCTCATCGAATCGGTGATCTGGTTGTTAATGACCATCTGGTAAGCATCTTCAAAGGGAACTCTTTTTAATTGGAGTTCTTCTGTTTCTTCAGGCTGTGCCTGCCCCATGCTCAGGTTTCTTACCAGATAGATAATGCCAAGTTCATCCGACACGGAGTTTGACAGGTGTATGTGCTGAAGTTCCATCCAGTTTTCGGCTGTCAGCCCAGTTTCCTCTATGAGTTCTCTCTTGGCCGATTCTAATGGTGAAAGGTGCAGGGGACCTCCTCCTTCCGGAAGTTCCCAGCTGTATTGATTGATGGGGAATCTGTACTGACCGACCAGCCAGATGTGCTGCTCTTCATCTAATGCGATGATGGCCAGGGCGTAATTCTGAAAATGAACTTTACCGTATATACCCTTTCCACCGGATGGATTGATAACGTCGAACTCTGTTACGTTGATCCAGGGATTTGTATATATCTCTTTCTGGGATAAGATCTGCCAGGGATTCGTGTCCTCATTAATCATGCTGCAAAGTAATAAAAAAGCCTTCTGATTTGGTGCAGAAGGCTTTCTTTATTTGAATGTTGTTTACAGTCCGAAGGCCGCTTTGACCTTTTCGACGTAATCGAGCTTTTCCCATGTGAATAATTCCACTTCTATGGATTTCGTTTCACCGTTAGCAGCTTCAAATACCTTAGTTTTGGTCTCTGGGTTACGACCCATATGTCCGTAAGCGGCTGTCTCAGAGTAGATAGGGTTGCGTAGCTTCAGGCGTGTTTCGATACCATAGGGAGTCAGGTCGAATATCTCCAGAATCTTTTCAGCTATTTCTCCATCTGTAAGACCGACTCTAGATGTGTCATACGTATTCACATAAACGCCCATTGGATCTTTCACACCGATAGCATAGGATACCTGAACAAGGATCTCACTACAAACTCCAGCTGCTACCAGGTTTTTTGCGATGTGACGTGTAGCGTATGCAGCAGAGCGGTCGACTTTTGAAGGGTCTTTTCCCGAGAAAGCGCCTCCACCATGAGCGCCTTTGCCACCATAGGTATCGACGATGATCTTTCTGCCGGTTAATCCGGTATCACCGTGCGGGCCACCTATAACAAATTTGCCGGTAGGGTTGATATGGTATTTTATTTCGTTATTGAACAGGCTTTGCGTTTCAGCAGGCAGCATCGCCTTGATCCTTGGAATCAGTATGGAGATGATATCTTCTCTGATTTTATCCTGCATTTCCGCTTCAGAAGCGAAATCATCATGCTGGGTAGACACAACGATGGTATCGATGCGTACTGGCTGATGATCATCGCTGTATTCAATCGTTACCTGCGATTTAGCATCCGGACGAAGATAGGATATCTCTTTATTTTCTCTGCGCAGTGCAGCAAGTTCGATCAGGATCTTGTGAGCGAGGTCCAGAGCAAGCGGCATGTAGTTAGTTGTTTCGCTTGAGGCGTATCCAAACATCATTCCTTGATCTCCTGCTCCCTGTTGCTGTTTTTCCTGGCGGTCCACTCCCTGGTTAATATCTGCTGATTGCTCATGAATGGCAGACAGGATTCCGCAGGAATTTGCTTCAAACATGTATTCAGATTTGGTGTAGCCAATTCTCCGGATAACGTCCCGGGTGATTTTCTGCACGTCCAAATAGGTATTTGATTTCACTTCTCCCGCAAGGATTACCTGACCGGTTGTTACAAGCGTTTCGCAGGCAACCTTTGAATCTGCGTCCCAAGCCAGAAAATTATCAATTAATGCATCTGATATCTGATCAGCGACTTTGTCCGGGTGACCCTCGGACACTGACTCAGAAGTAAATAAATACGGCATATTTATAGTTTAAGATATAAATGCTTAAGGAAGACGATCAGGCTAAGACCAGCAAGTGTAAAAGAAAGCATGTATTAGCAATTTTTTTACGTGGTTGCAATCTTATTCCGGAGGAACAAAGCAAATCAGTCCACTTAGCAGTGCAAATTTAGAAGATTTTTTATATTATGAGAAATTAAAACCTAATTTAGCGATGAAAAGAACTACTTGTAACTAATTGAAAAAGAATATATTATTTGTAATAAATCCGATATCCGGGGGTAAAAATAAGCGAGATTTTCCCTTACTGGCAAAAGAGCATCTGGATATGCGCCTGTATAATCCTGAATTTATTTACACGAATCATCCGAAGCATGCGTTTGATCTGGCACAAAAAGCATCGAAGGAGCACATGGACGTAGTTGTAGCAGTTGGAGGTGACGGAACAATCAATGAGGTTGGAACGGCGATAATGGGAACGGATACCAAAATGGGTATTATTCCCTGCGGATCGGGAAACGGACTGGCACGATCGCTTGGAATTCCGCTCAGTTGGAAGAAGGCGGTAGTACGACTTAACGAATTCCGGTCACGTCGAATCGATACAGGTACCTTGAATGAGTTTCGTTTTTTTAATATGGCTGGTATGGGCTTCGATGCACACATCAGCAATGAGTTTGCCGCGCTGAAGGGAAGGGGGCTTACGGGATATGTTAAGAAGGCTTTCTCAGAGGTGTTGAATTATGCACCGGGACAGTATAAGCTTGATATTGATGGCAAAGTTTACGAGAGAGAAGCGTTTATGATCAGTTTTGCGAACTCCAGTCAGTATGGGAATGATGCTCATATCGCTCCAAAAGCACTGCTGGATGATGGGATCATTGATATATGCATAATTAAACCGTTTCCTTTATACCTCTTTATTTCAATGGGTTTGAGAATGTTTTCAAAAACTTCTGAGCAATCTAAGTATGTTGAAATAATAAAAGGCGAATCTGTACGTATTGAATCTGTTACTAATACATTGGTACATATTGACGGGGAGGCTAAAATGATTGAAAAAGAAATTTTTATTTCTGTTGACCCGTTATCACTTTCTGTGCTATATTAGCTCTTATGTCAAAGAGAAGTAACATAAACGGAGTGGTGTTTTCCACTGATCCCGATTTCGAATATTCCTACGAAACGGATCAGGAAGAAGCTACATTGCCGCCGTCTCAGCAAGACCTGCGTGTTCAGCTGGACAAGAAGCAGAGGGGAGGGAAGGCTGTTACTTTGATCACCGGTTTCAGAGGAGCGGCAGCGGACCTTCAGGACTTAGGAAAAAAATTAAAGGCTAAATGTGGAGCAGGGGGCTCAGCAAAGAACGGAGAAATTATTGTGCAGGGAGATTTTAGGGAAAAGGTCTTAGAATATTTAAAATCTGAAGGTTATAAAGCTAAGAAATCTGGAGGATGAGTTTAAAAACCAGTTTATATGCCAAACAAGGGGCCTTTTTACTTCAGATGTTTGCATTTCCAGAAAAAAATGGTTTTTATTGTATCTGATTATCAAAAAAGTTACCTGAAAAAGAACAGAGGAGTGAATAAGCTGATTAAAATAATGCCTGGAAGCGGGCTTGTAAATGTAATTTAAATCACATTTTTATTAATTTCAAAATTCTATTTTTGTTATCGTATCATTGCAAATAAGTAGCAACTATTATATTAAATTAAAACTAAAAACTAAATTTCAAGAAGAATGGCAACCGCACCAAAACCAACAACTGCGAAGAAAGAAAGCACTGGTTCAAACATTTTTGCAAGTTTGACCATCGTTATCTGTATTATTATTGGCGTACTAATCTGGAAGTTCGTAATGGGACATCCCTCAAATTTCGGCGAAGATGGTCAACCACTACCAGGGAACTTTCCTGGAATGATTTATAAAGGCGGTATTATCGTTCCTATATTATTCGGGATGCTTTTAATGGTAGTCGTTTTTTCTATCGAGCGCTTTATCGTAATTTCTAAAGCTGCCGGATCAGGAAGCGTTGAAATTTTCGTTAGAAAAATTCAAACTTTATTATCAGCAGGTAACATCGAGTCAGCAATGGCTGAGTGTGACAAACAAAAAGGATCTGTAGCGAACGTGATCAAATCAGGTTTGAAAAAATACAGAGAAGTAGAAGCAGACCAGGGCTTAGATACTGAGCAGGCTTCACTAGCAATCCAGAAAGACATCGAAGAAGCTACAGCTTTGGAAATGCCAATGCTTGAGCAAAACCTGACGATCATTGCAACTTTGGTATCAGTAGGTACATTGGTTGGTCTGTTAGGAACAGTAACAGGTATGATCAAATCGTTTGCGGCTCTTGCAACTGCAGGTGCGCCTGACCAGGCTGCGTTAGCAAACGGTATCTCTGAGGCCTTGATCAATACAGCTACAGGTATCGCGGTATCTACTATTGCGATCATCATGTACAACATCTTTACATCAAAGATCGATAAGCTGACTTATTCAATTGATGAAGCTGGCTTCTCAATTGTTCAGACTTACGCAAGTACCCATAAATAATATTGAGAAATAATTCCGGATTGTTTATGGAATATCCGGAATTATTTCATCAATGAGATATACAGATAAAGGAATCAAATTAAAATATTACAATGCCTAGAGTAAAAGTACCTAGAAAGAGTACCGCTATTGACATGACGGCAATGTGTGATGTGGCTTCCTTGTTGTTAACATTCTTCATTTTAACAGCAACCGCCCGTCAGCCAGAAGCGTTGACTGTAGATACGCCTACTTCGACGGTTAAGATCAAGCTTCCGGAATCGAATATTGCCACTATTACGGTAGGTCAGGGCAAGGTTTTCTTCGGAGTTCAGGGTCAGCCTATTCGCGAAAGGGTGTTACAGAAAATGTCAGAGCGTTATAAAGTTCCGTTTAGTGCGGAGGATATAAAGCGTTTTTCTTTGATAGATAACTTCGGAGTTCCGATAAATCAATTGAAGCAGGTTATTGATATGAAAGGTGCAGACAGAAATAAAGAAGGTCTGCAACCCGGCATACCTATCGATTCTGTAGCAGGTGCGGCATCACAGCTTCACGAGTGGATTTATCAGGCACGTATAGCCACCAAGGAGATTAATGACGAATCTCTTCGTATCTCGATCAAAGGAGATGCTAAGGAAGAGTATCCGACAATTAAGAAGATAATTGATATTTTACAAAAACAAAAAGTTAATAAGTTCAGTCTGGTAACTTCCATGGAAGGTGCTGACTAACTGTTACAGAAAACGTAGAATAATATGGCAGAATTAAATACCGGCGGTGGCGGTGGTGGTCATAAAGGTGGCAAGGTAAGAAGTAAGAAGCAGTCTACAAGGGTGGATATGACCCCGATGGTGGATTTGATGTTCTTGCTGATTACTTTCTTCATGCTAACGACCACGCTTGCAAAACCCCAGGCAATGGACCTGGCAATGCCGGACAAAGATGATAAGAACAAAGAGGAGCAATTAGATGTTGCGGATACTCGTACCATGACTGTCTTACTTGGCAGTAAGAATAAGATCGAATGGTTTGTTGGTCTAGCTGACAATCCGATATCGGCCCCTACTGTAGAAGATTATGGTAAGAACGGTATTCGTAAGGCGATCATCGAAAAGTCCAAGGAAGTTAAGGCATCGACGGGGAAAGATATGATTGTCATTATCAAACCTAGCGATAAGTCTAACTACAAAAACCTGGTAGACATCCTGGATGAGATGAAGATCACCAACATCAAGCAGTATGCGATTGTTGACATCAATACACCGGAAATAGAATTGCTTAAGCGCGATGGTGTTTACTAAAAGACTGATGGAAAGCTCCATTGATGAAATAAGATAAAAATGGCAAAATTAGATATTTTTAACCGCGAGTGGATTGACGTTGTCTTCACTGGGAGGAATCAGGCTTATGGTGCTTACCAGTTACGTAAGAACAACTCCAAGACCACGAACAGAGCTTTGCTGTTTGGAAGTATTATTTTTATACTGGCTATGAGCTCGCCTCTGATTGCCAAGTATATTAAAGGTATGTCTCCGGACGACGATAGCGACAATAATATTATTCAAACTGAGGTGGTTTTAACTCCTCCTCCTCCGGTGGATGAGGCAGCTCCGCCACCGCCACCAGCTGCGGAACCTCCTAAGCCAAGGGTTGACCAGGTGCGTTTCCCGCCTCCGGTTGTTGTTCCTGCTGAAAAAGTGAGGGATGAAGAACCGCCGACGGTGGAAGAACTGAAAGTTGCTGACCCTGGTCAGAAAACTATTGCCGGTGACCCGAATGCAGACATCAGAATCGATGAGCCTGTAGGTGAGGCGCCTCCAACTAAGGCGGCAGTTGTAGAAGACAACGCTGTATATGACTTCTCAAGTATTGAGCAGATGCCGGATTTCCCGGGAGGTATGCCTAAGTTTTATGCCTATGTTGGTAAAAACTATACATATCCTGCTGCAGCGAGAGAGCAAGGAGTATCAGGTCGTTTGATCATGAGTTTCGTAGTAGAGAAAGATGGGAGTTTAACAGATATTAAGGTGTTGAGGGACCTGGGAATGGGTACCGGAGATGAGGCTATCAGGTTGTTGAAAAAAGCGCCGAAATGGAAGCCTGGTATCCAGAATGGTAGACCTGTTCGTGTTCAGTACACTTTACCGATCATGTTGAACCTGGAGGGACAATAAAAAATGTTTAAAAGAGAAAATCAGCAAAAATCGCCCCAAAAGCGATTTTTGTTTATTTTAGGGTCAGTGATGTTTGTGTTCTACTTCGTGTTGGGACTGACCATTTTATTTTGGGAGGACATACCACTGAACCTTAGCAAGACTTATCGAATCGTTTTTGGTTCTTTTTTAATTATGTATTCGTTCTTGAGAATGGTCAGATTAATCCAAACGAGACGTGATGAAGATTAATATAAAACAATCGTTCACTGTACTTTTGCTAAGTCTTATTTTTCTTTCTTCGTGTGAGGACAGGAAACAAACTGAGACTACAGGGAGCACGCGATTGGTTGCGGACGAGAGCCTTATGCCAATCATTGAAGATCAGTTGATTGTTTTTGAAAATATCTATAAAAATGCTAATATTGAAGCACAGTATAAGCATGAAAAGGCGGTGATTAATGATCTTTTGACGGATAGTACAAAGATTGCGATCACATCCAGGACTCTGACGCCGCAAGAGGCCGGTGTGATTGAGAAAAGGGATCTGAAAGTACGGATTAACCGGTTTGCAGTTGATGCTGTGACACTTGTGTCTAATAGGAACTCCGCAGATACGGTTATCACTGTTCAGGAGATTATCGACATACTGAAGGGTTCGCCTTCTAAGCGTCAGTTGGTATTCGATAATCCGAATTCCAGTATCGTCAGATATCTGATGGAACTGGCGGGAATAAGTTCGCTGCCGACAAAAGGAATTTACGCGTTGAACTCTAATGCAGAAGTAATTAAGTATGTACACAATAATTTAGGGTCAATTGGTGTTATAGGTTTTAACTGGATTAAGCAACCTACGGTAGAATTGGAACCGTTGGTTGCAGAATTGAATGTTATGGGGGTGAAGGGTCTGCCGGGAAAATCTGGTTCTGATAAATTTTATCGGCCTAGTCAGGATAACCTGGCCTTGGAGAATTATCCGTTAAGCCGTAACCTGTATATTATCAATTGTCAGGGAAGCGGTGGCTTAGGACTTGGATTCGCCGCTTTTTTGGCCGGAGATGTAGGACAGCGGGTGATATTGAAATCAGGACTTTTACCTGACAGTATGCCACCAAGAGAAATAATAATTAGAAAATAAACAGAAGACATATAAACTATGAATGTACTAAGAAGAGCAATACAAGCAAGCCTGTTAGTAGGAGTTGTGGGGACAACGGCTTTTGCACAAAGTCTGGGAGATGCGAAGAAGGCGATCGACGCTGAGAAGTTTCAAGAGGCTAAAACTATTCTTAAGAAACTAATCTCATCTGATGCAGGCAAAGGAGAGAACTATTTCTATCTGGGAAATATATATCTGAGGGATGATTATGTTGATTCGGCGAAGGCTACTTACACAAAGGGTGTGTCAGCTGAAGCGTCTTATCCACTGAACTACGTAGGTTTAGGTGCTGTTGATCTGGAAGCTAAGAATGCTGCTGCAGCAAAAGCTAATTTTGACAAAGCGATATCTTTGGCAAAGCGTAAAGACAACAGTCCATATCTTTATATCGGAAAGGCATATACCAATGCTGATCCTGCTGATTATACCAGCGCTATCGCTAGTCTTGAAAAGGCGAAAGAAATTAATGAGAAAGATGCTGAAGTGTTTTTGGCTTTAGGGGATGCTTACCGCGGGTCAAAGAAGAACAGTGAGGCTTTCGGAGCTTACCGTACTGCATTTGACATGGATAAGACGCTCTTAAGAGCGGAGATTGAGCAGGGGATCCTGATCAAGCAGTCAAAAGCGTTCCAGGAGTCAGCTGATAAATTTAAAAGCGTATTAGCGGTTGATGCTAATTATGCGCCTGCATACAGAGAGCTGGCTGAAACCTACTATTTGTGGGCAAAGGCGGAGCCTCAGCAGTATGATGCACGTATTAAAGAAGCTTTACAGTATTATACTAAGTACCTGGATTTGACTGACCGTTCATTGGAGTCAAGAATGCGTTATGCAGACTTCCTGGTTCTGGCGGGAGAATATAAAGCTCTTGAAACAGAAGCGCAGGAAATGGCTAAGCAAGACAAAGCTAATCCACGTATTTACCGTTATTTAGGTTACTCTCTATATGAGAATGGCAACTTTGCAGGTAGTGTTCAGGCGTTGAAGGATTTTATGAGCAAGGTTGATCCTAAGCGCGTGATTGCACAGGATTATCTGTACCTGGGTCAGGCGCAGTTGAAAGCGGGCGATTCCACAGGTGTTGTAAGCCTGGCGAAGGCTGTTGAGATTGACTCAGCGTATGCTGAACCTATCAGCGAATTAGCTAAAGCTCAATTCTCTGATAGAAAGTATGGCCTGTCTGCTGATCTATACGAGTTAGCTGTCAAGAATGCGGCTTCAAAAACTTATCTCTTTGACTACTTCTACCTGGGTATGGCTAATTATTTTGATTATGCAACCAAGACTCCGGAAGTGCAAAAAGCCAGCCGCGAAGACCTTGTCAAAGCTGACTCTGCCTTCAGTTTGGTATCTCAGAAGTCTCCAAGCACTGCTGATGCATATCTGTACCGTGCGAGAACCAACAGATTGTTAGACGATGACGCAAATCCAAAAGGATTAATGGTTCCTCACTTTGAAAAGTATATTGAAGTGATTGCAGCTAAGCCTGACGGCCTTGCTGATGCAAGAAACAAGAAGAACCTGGTTGAGGCTTACAATAACCTGGGTGCTTACTATATCAGAACAGATCAGACCAAAGCAAAAGACTTGTTCAACAAAGCGATTGCACTTGATCCTGCTAACGAATATGCACTGAGCGTTTTAAAGACGCTTAAGTAGTCATATCTGTTGTAAACTAAACAAAGAAGGCCTGGTTTCAGGCCTTCTTTGTTTAGTCCTGTTTTAGCTCAGAATGAAGGTTTATGTCTTTTTATTCTGTGCATGTAACTGTTTTTTTCTAAGTTTGCCACAAATTCTATATCATGGATGTTCATAGCGCCCCAGTAGACTACGTTCCTATTTTCTTTCAAATGCTGGTAGCCCTTGGCTTCGTTGTATTGACGATGTCGATTACCCACCTGATCGGACCGAAAAGAAAAACGGCTGACAAGCTGAGTCCTTTCGAATCAGGTATTGAAGTAATAGGAAACGCGAGAGCCCCGTTCTCTATTAAATATTTTATGGTAGCAATACTCTTCGTACTTTTTGATATTGAGGTGATCTTTATGTATCCCTGGGCGGTAAATTTCCGTGAATTCGGAGTTCAGGGATTGATCGAGATGTTTATATTCATGGCTACGCTTCTTTTAGGTTTTATCTACGTGATAAAGAAGAAAGCGCTGGAATGGGATAAGTAGAATGGTTCTAAATAACTTAGGTGTTATAACATAGCAATACTTAATTTGTAACTTTGAAGCTCATTTCATATGCATTGAAATGAGCTTTTTTATTTCAAAAAAGAGACGAGATGAGTGATATAAAATTAGCTGAAGCGCCTCCGGGCATTGAAGGATCTGGCTTTTTTGCAACATCTTTTGATAAAGTAGTCGGCTTAGCCCGTGCTAACTCGCTATGGCCGCTTCCGTTTGCTACATCATGCTGCGGAATTGAGTTTATGGCTACCATGGGGGCACACTATGACCTGGCGAGATTCGGGTCAGAACGGCCTTCATTTTCTCCCCGTCAGGCTGACATGTTGCTGGTTATGGGAACGATTGCAAAGAAAATGGCGCCTGTTCTCAGGCAGGTATATATACAAATGGCTGAGCCGCGTTGGGTGATCGCTGTTGGTGCTTGTGCAACAAGCGGTGGTATATTCGACAGTTACTCTGTGCTTCAGGGGATAGATGAGGTAATTCCGGTAGACGTATATGTTCCTGGCTGTCCTCCCAGACCTGAAGCTATCCTGAGTGGTGTGCTTCGTCTTCAGGATCTCGTGCGTAATGAACCAATGCGCAGGAGGAACTCTGATGAGTACAAGGAACTATTAAATAAATATGGAATTCAATAATGGGAAAGATTAGTAATCAGGAATTAATACAGAAGATATCTTCAAAGTTTGCTGATCGCGTATCTACATTTAGCGAGCCCATGGGATTGTTAACTTTCGAAACCTCAAAAGAGGAGATTATCGAAGTGCTGACGTTCCTGAAAAATGATCTGGATTTTAATTTTCTCACTGATATTACGGGTATACATTATCCTGAGCAGGAGATGCCTATTGGAGTGATCTATCATCTCCATAGCTTCCGTCAGAATGTTCGTGTCAGGATCAAGGTATTTCTTGAAGAACAAAATCCATCGATACCTACCGCCTTCAATCTATGGAGAGGTGCAGACTGGATGGAGAGAGAGACATATGACTTCTTTGGTGTTCAATTCGAAGGGCATCCGGATCTTAGGCGTATTCTTAACATGGATGACATGGTAGCGTTTCCTATGCGGAAGGAGTTTCCGCTCGAGGATCCTAACCGTGTTGATAAAAAAGACTTTTTCTTCGGAAGATAATTATGAACGAACCGGCTATCATACAAAATTTAGATCGCAGAGAGACAACTACACTTAATCTTGGACCAACCCATCCCTCCACGCATGGTGTGTTTCAAAATGTTCTGGAGATGGACGGTGAGCGTATTGTTAGTGGCGTATCTACTATCGGATATATACACAGGGCATTTGAAAAGATCGCTGAACATAGACCATTTTACCAGATCACTCCGTTAACTGACCGTATGAACTACTGCTCGTCGCCCATAAACAATATGGGATGGCATATGACGGTAGAAAAGATGCTCGGTATTCAGACTCCAAAACGTGTAGACTATATGCGTGTTATCATAATGGAGCTGGCGAGGATTTCAGATCACCTGGTATGTAATGGTATTCTCGGGGTGGATACAGGTGCTTATTCAGGCTTCCTTTACCTGATGGAGAAAAGGGAGCATATTTATGAGATCTATGAAGAGATTTGTGGCGCGCGTTTAACTACTAATATAGGACGTATAGGAGGGTTTGAACGTGACTTTAACGATATCGCGTTTGCTAAAATCAAGAAGTTCGTTAAGGACTATGTTCCGGTGTTGAAGGAGTTCGAAGACCTGTTTACACGGAGCCGGATTTTTATGGACAGAACCATTGGCGTTGCTGCGGTGGATGCGCAAACGGCTCTTGATTATAGCTGGACCGGACCAATTTTACGTGCTTGTGGTGTAGATTATGATGTCAGAGCAAACGAGCCATATTCTTCATATGAGGACTTTGACTTTGATATCCCTGTAGGTACGACGGGCGACGTTTACGATCGCTATATGGTTCGTAATGAGGAAATGTATCAAAGTATACGTATTATAGAACAGGCACTGGAGAAGATCGAGAAGGAGCCTAAGGGGATTTTCCACGCTGATGTTCCGGATATTTATCTTCCGCCAAAGGAAGAGGTTTATAATAATATGGAAGCCCTGATCTATCATTTTAAGATTGTAATGGGTGAAGTTGACAGTCCGAAAACAGAGGTTTACCATTGTGTTGAGGGAGGAAACGGAGAGCTCGGTTTTTATCTTGTAAACGATGGAGGACGGAGTCCTTACAGATTGCATTTCAGGAGACCTAGTTTCATAAACTACCAGATGTACGCTCATATGAGTAGTGGAATGCTTCTTTCGGATGCGATAATTAATTTAAGTAGTTTAAATGTAATTGCAGGAGAATTAGATGCTTAAGATTTCTAAATCAGACGAAATTATTTTCACTCCTGAGCTTATTACTAAGTTCAACGAGATTTTATTAAGATATCCGGAAGAGAGGCAAAAGTCTGCGTTGCTTCCTGTACTGCACCTTGTTCAGGCGGAATATGGCTGGATGAGTACTCCTTTAATGGATAAGGTTGCAGAGTTTCTGAACCTAAAGCCAATAGAGGTATATGAAGTAGCTTCTTTTTATACTATGTTTTTCCTTAAGCCTCAGGGCAAGTATGTTCTTGAGGTATGCCGTACCGGACCTTGCTGCCTAGTAGGCGCAGAAAAGATCATGACGCATATTGAAGAAAAACTGAATGTGAAGGAAGGCGAGGTGACGCCTGACGGATTGTTTAGCTGGAGGGGCGTGGAATGTCTGGCGGCTTGTGGAATGGGACCTGTACTGCAGATCGGTCCGGACTATACATTCTATGAGAATTTAACTGCCGACAAGGTGGATGGCCTGATAGATCGTTTACGTCTTACAACAGCTGAAAAAGCTCAAATTATTTAATATATGGGGCGGAAATTATTACTTGAAAATATAAACGTTCCTGGAATCAGCACTTTTGAAGTGTATCGTCAACATGGTGGTTACCGTGCGGTTGAGAAGGCTTTAAAAACCATGTCGACAGACGATGTTGTTGAAGAAGTGAAGAAGTCGGGACTTAGAGGACGTGGTGGTGCTGGTTTTCCTACTGGTATGAAGTGGAGTTTCCTGGCTAAGCCTGAAGGAAAGCCGAGGTATCTTGTTTGTAACGGTGATGAGTCGGAGCCGGGTACGTTCAAGGACCGCTTTTTGATGACGCACATTCCTCATTTACTTATTGAGGGAATGATTGTATCCAGCTATGCGTTGGGTGCAAAGACTTCTTATATATATGTCCGGGGTGAGATGATGCCTCAAATCAGGATACTGGAGAGAGCGATAGCTGAAGCAAAGAATGCAGGTTTCTTAGGACAAAACATTTTAGGTTCAGGCTATGATCTTGAATTATATGTTCAGCCAGGAGGGGGGGCATATATTTGCGGGGAGGAAACTGCTTTAATCGAATCGTTAGAGGGTAAAAGAGGAAATCCGAGAATTAAGCCTCCTTTTCCTGCGATATCAGGTCTTTATAATTGCCCAACGGTTGTAAATAACGTCGAGTCTATCGCGGCTGTTGTGCCTATTATTAATGATGGTGCTGACGAGTATGCGAAGGTAGGTATCGGGCGCAGTACAGGAACGAAGCTGATATCTGCATCGGGCAATCTGAATAAACCTGGTGTGTATGAAATTGAACTGGGTGTTCCGGTAGAAGAGTTTATATATTCTGATGAATATTGCGGCGGTATAGCGAATGGTAAACGCCTTAAAGCGGTGGTTGCAGGAGGTTCTTCGGTGCCTATACTTCCAGCTAACCTGATATTAAAAACTGCGACAGGAGAAAACAGACTGATGTCTTATGAGTCTCTTGCAGAAGGTGGTTTCGCTACCGGCAGTATGATGGGATCCGGTGGATTTGTGGCTTTTGATGAAGATCAGTGTATTGTGAGAAATACATGGAACTTCTCGAGGTTTTACCATCATGAGAGCTGCGGGCAGTGCTCCCCATGCAGGGAGGGTACAGGATGGATGGAAAAGGTCCTTCACAGGTTAGAGTACGGTCATGGCAAGATGAGTGACCTTGATCTTCTCGTTGATGTGGCGAAAAAGATAGAAGGAAATACAATTTGTCCGCTGGGAGATGCAGCTGCATGGCCCGTTGCCAGTGCAATCCGCCATTTCAGAGATGAATTTGAATGGCATGTATCTCATCCTGCTGAAGCAATAGAAAGAAATTACGGCCTGGCACATTACGCAGATCCTTTGCCAAAGGCTGAAACAGTTGCTGCTAATTAATTAATGGTCCTTTAACATGTCTGAAAAAGTTAAAGTTACGATAGATGGAATAAGTGTTGAGGTAGAGCAGGGAACAACTATCCTGAATGCAGCAAGGCTTATTGGCGGAGAGATTGTGCCTCCGGCAATGTGTTATTATTCTAAGTTGGAAGGTAGTGGCGGAAAGTGCCGCACCTGTCTGGTGAAAGTAAGCAAAGGTTCTGAAAAGGACCCGCGTCCGATGCCGAAGCTTGTGGCATCCTGCCGTACTACGGTTATGGAGGGAATGGAGGTTCAGAATATCACATCACCTGAAGTAAAGGAAGCAAGAAAGGGTGTTGTAGAGCTCCTTCTTATTAATCACCCACTGGACTGTCCGGTATGTGATCAGGCTGGCGAATGTCATTTGCAGGATTTAAGCTATGAGCATGGCTCTGCGGCGACACGCTATGAGTTTGACCGCAGAACCTTTGAAAGAAGGGATATAGGAGATAAGATTCAGCTGCATATGACCAGATGCATTTTATGTTACCGTTGTGTGTATGTTGCAGATCAGATCACTGATAAACGCGAACATGGTGTATTGGGAAGAGGTGATGCGGCAGAGATTTCGACTTATATTGAGAAGGCGATTGAGAATGATTTTTCGGGTAATGTAATTGATGTTTGTCCGGTAGGGGCACTCACAGATAGAACATTCCGCTTCAAGAACCGGGTTTGGTTTACCAAGCCTGTGGATGCTCATTGCGACTGCGAAAAGTGCTCAGGGAAAGTTACTTTATGGTATAAGGGCGAAGATGTTATACGGGTAACGGCTCGCAAAGATGAGTATGGTGAAGTTGAGTCGTTCATTTGTAACGACTGCCGTTTTGAGAAGAAGAAAACGAGCGACTGGGTTATTGAAGGTCCGAGACAGATATCGAGACATTCAGTGATTTCAGCCAATCATTATGAGCGATTGACTCCTCCTCCGGTCATCAGAAAAAATCCTGCTCTTAAAGAGGCTAACAAAGAGCAATTTGAAAGAGTAATAAGATATTAATGGAACTAGCATTTGTTATAGAAAAAGTTGTCTTAGTTACGGTTATATTCCTTATCACACTTGGAATCGCTGCATATTCGACGTTAGCTGAGCGAAAGATTGCCGGGTATATCCAGGGCCGCGTTGGGCCGCATAGAGCTGGCCCTTTTGGAATGTTCCAGCCGCTTGCTGATGGCGGGAAGATGTTCTTCAAAGAGGAGATTATTCCGGCTGAATCAAATCCCTGGCTGTTTATTGCGGGCCCTTGTCTTGCTTTGCTGACGGCAAGTATAGGCAGTGCAGTTATTCCGTGGGGACAGGATCTGGTGATTGGCGACCGGGTTATTCAACTGCAGGTTGCTGATATTAACGTAGGCATTCTATATATTTTCGGAATAGTTTCTCTTGGAGTATATGGTATCATGATTGGGGGCTGGGCTTCGAATAACAAGTACTCTTTGATGGGTGCCATTCGTGCAGCTTCGCAGAACATCAGTTATGAGATTGCTATGGGGCTTTCCCTTATCGCCCTGTTGATGGTAACTCAAACATTGTCGCTACGGGGAATCGCGGAGCAACAAGCGGGTTTTTGGCAGAATGGATGGTTTTCCTGGAATGTATTTTGCCAACCGTTGGGATTTCTGATCTTCCTTGTATGTTCGTTTGCAGAGTGTAACAGGACGCCGTTTGACTTACCTGAAAGTGAGAACGAATTGGTAGCTGGTTATCATACTGAGTACTCGGGATTCAAGCTGGGAGCATTCTTATTTTCTGAGTACATCAATATGTTTGTTTCATCAGCAGTGATGTCGACTTTGTATTTCGGTGGATATAATTTCCCATTCATGAATGACTTAGGACTTTCAGATAATGTGGTTACATTACTGGGTGTTGTCTTTTTGTTCGCTAAGATTTTCTTTTTCATATTCTTTTTCATGTGGATTCGCTGGACAATTCCGCGTTTTAGATATGATCAGCTGATGAATTTAGGGTGGAAAGTGTTGATCCCTCTTTCGATTGCAAATATCGTGTTGACAGGGATCTGGATTACAGTTAAAGATTTAATGTAGAATTATGGAATCCTTAAGTAATAGAAAAAAAGTATTGGAGCAGAAGCCAATGACCTTTGGGGAGAAGATTTATCTTCCTTCCATCGCAAAGGGCCTGGCTATAACCTTTAAGCATATATTTAAAAAGCGCGAAACGATCTTTTATCCTGAACAGGAAAGACCTATTTCTGAGAACTGGCGCGGACTACACTCGCTTAAGAGAGATGAGCAAGGCAGGGAGAGGTGTACAGCCTGCGGATTGTGTGCACTCGCTTGTCCGGCTGAAGCCATTACTATGACTGCTGCTGAACGTAAAAAGGGAGAGGAAGGGCTTTACCGTGAAGAGAAGTATGCCGCTGTCTATGAAATCAATATGCTTCGCTGCATATTTTGCGGCCTGTGTGAAGAGGCATGTCCTAAAGAGGCGATATACCTGGATGGTCCTTTTTTGGAAGCTGATTATTTGAGGAAGGACTTCATCTTTGGAAAAGATAAGCTCGTCGAGGAACCATTGAAATCGTAAAATATTATACCTTTGAACAGGTTTTAAGGCTGTCAAAGTCAAACAGAGGAATAATGAATCTTTTCTATTTAGTTGCTTTTTTATCCATATTCTTTTCACTGCTGGTGATTTTTACTAAAAATCCCGTTTACAGCGTGTTGTATCTCATCGCGACGTTCTTTACGTTCACTATACACTACGTTTTGCTAAACGCGCAATTTCTAGCGATTGTGAACTTTATTGTATATATGGGGGCCATATTGGTGCTGTTCTTATATGTTCTTATGCTTTTGAATCTCAACAAGGAATCTGAGCCGATGAAATCAAATTTGCTAAAGGTTGCCGGGGTGATAGCTGGTCTTTGTCTGCTTCTCACGTTGGCAGGATCGCTGAAGCTTGTACATGTATCAGATCCTGTATTATTAAAGAACCCTGACATCGGCCTGGTGAAGAACCTAGGAAAAGTATTGTTCAGAGATTTCTTGTTACCCTTCGAAGTGTCCTCAATCCTGCTGCTTGCAGCGATGGTTGGGGCAGTTTTACTAGCTAAAAAGGATCCAAATAACGCATAATGGAAACAATTACTCAATCAATTCAGGGTGTACCGTTAAATCACTATATTCTTCTGAGCTCAATCATTTTCACTATTGGAACAATCGGAGTCCTGATCCGTCGGAACGCGATCATTATTCTGATGTCGGTAGAGCTGATGTTAAATGCAGTTAATCTTCTGTTAGCTGCCTTCTCTGTGTACAGAGGGGATGCTTCAGGACAAGTTTTCGTATTCTTTATTATGGCTCTTGCTGCAGCGGAAGTTGCCATTGGTCTGGCCATCCTGACGATGATCTACAGAAATACGAATTCGACAGATATTAACATACTCAACAGGTTGAAGTGGTAATTATCTCTTTTTTGAGATAGCTACTCTAGTTATATACATAAATACGAACAACATTCATGATAAATTTAGTTTGGTTGGTTCCATTGTTTCCATTGATCGGCTTTCTGATTAATGGTCTGGGCAGGAATATTTTGCCAAAAGCTGTTATTGGGTCTTTAGGTAGTATATCTGTACTACTCTCTTTCATAGTTAGCGTGGGAATCTTTTCGGAGTTGTCAGATTCAGATGTAAAGGCATTTTATATACCTCTTTTCGACTGGATAAGTACAGGTTCTGTTAAAATACCTTTTGCTTTCCAGATTGATCCACTTAGTTCCATCATGTTGTTGATCGTCACAGGAATAGGGTTTCTTATTCATGTATATTCTATCGGCTACATGAGTCATGATAAGGGATTTGGTAAATTTTTCTCTTATTTGAATCTCTTCATCTTTTTTATGCTACTTCTTGTTCTTGGATCCAACTATGTTGTGATGTTCATAGGATGGGAAGGAGTCGGCTTATGTTCGTATTTGCTGATTGGCTTCTGGTTTACTAATCCATCGTATGCAAGTGCTGCTAAAAAGGCATTTGTTATGAACCGGATAGGAGATCTGGGATTTCTGATCGCCATTTTCGTGATCTTTACTACTTTCGGAAGTGTCGAGTTTGGCGATGTGTTTATGAGCGCTGCGAAGCTGGAGTCGGGGAATTCGACTCTCCTGCTGATAACGCTGTTGTTATTTGTTGGAGCTATAGGTAAGTCGGCGCAGGTTCCGTTGTTTACCTGGCTGCCCGATGCGATGGCTGGACCGACACCGGTTTCTGCTTTGATTCACGCTGCTACAATGGTGACTGCGGGTATTTATATGATTACCCGCTCGAACGTGCTTTTTTCATTGTCTCCGCTGACAATGGATATTATAGCCGTTATAGGGATTATCACAGTGATACTGGCGGCAGCTATTGCTGTAAGTCAGACTGACATTAAGAAAGTTCTTGCATACTCAACCGTATCACAGTTGGGTTATATGTTTCTTGGTCTTGGGGTTGGAGCCTATACTGGTTCTTTCTTCCACGTAATTACTCATGCGTTCTTTAAGGCTCTGCTTTTCCTTTGTGCAGGTTCCGTTATTCATGCGATGAGCAACGAACAGGATATGCGTAAGATGGGCGGGCTAAGGAAGAAACTCCCCGTCACTTTCATGACCATGCTTGCGGGAACCCTGGCTATTTCAGGACTGCCTCCATTTTCCGGTTTTTTCTCTAAGGATGAAATTCTTGCTCATGCATATCAGGAAAATCAACTCCTATGGATTTTGGGTGTAATAGGTGCATTACTTACGTCATTCTATATGTTCCGTATGCTGTTCCTCACTTTCTCCGGAGAATTTAGAGGAACGCAAGAACAGGCACATCACCTGCATGAGTCTCCTAAATCGATGACGATTCCGTTGATTATTCTAGCTATCTTGTCAGTGTTTGGGGGTTTGCTAAATGTGCCGGAAGTTTTAGGAGGAGGTCATTGGTTGGCTAGTTTCATGGCGCCTGTGTTTGAGCATCAGGGATTGTCAACCGTATCTGTAATTCATATGGATCACAGCACTGAGTATTTACTGATGGGAATTTCCGTTGCAGCAGCGTTAATTTCTGCCATCTATGCTTATTCACGATATGCTAAAGCCAGCCATATCCCCGCACCGGATGAGGCCTCAAGGGGTTTGTTCGCAAAGCTTTCTTACAATAAGTTTTACATTGATGAGCTCTATGATGCAATTGTAACCAAGCCTTTAAACCTGCTATCTTACTTCTTCTTTAAGGTTGTGGATAAGGCTGCAATTGATGGCTTGGTTAATGGATTAGGAAAGGCAACATCAGAGGGAAGTAAGGTTCTGCGTCTTTTGCAGTCTGGTAATGTTGGCTTCTACATATTTATGATGCTAGCCGGAATTGTGGCGCTACTGGTTTACGGATTTTATAATATATAACTGAGAAGGATAAGAAATAAATGGAAATTTTACTGCTCATATTTTTGCCTTTAGCTGGTGCTTTGATCTCATTTTTATTTGGTGGGTCGCAGCAGGTAAAGACCGTAGCTTTCATTTGGTCACTATTATCATTAGTGCTGACAGCTTATCTTTTATCAGGTTTCGATACTCAAAGTGCTATTCCGCAGTTTGTTATTGATCAACCATGGCTAAGCTACTTTGGCGTCCGGTTTAAAGCAGGTATAGATGGTATCAGTATGATACTTGTTCTTCTCACCAACGTGTTGATGCCGCTGATTATCCTTTCAAGTTTTAAGCATTCTTACGAGCGTCCCGGTGCATTTTATGGGTTAATTCTCCTGATGCAGAGCGCATTGCTGTTGGTGTTCACGGCACTTGACGCATTTCTGTTTTACATAGGATGGGAAGCTGCTTTGATTCCGATATATTTTATCTGCGCCTTATGGGGCGGTGAAAATCGTATCAAAGTAAACATGAAATTCTTCATTTACACTTTTGCAGGTAGCTTGATCATGCTCATAGGCATTTTATACTTGTATTTGCAGACTCCTGACCGAAGCTACGATGTACAGTCGTTCTATCAGCTTGCTTTAAGCTCGTCTGAGCAAAGCTGGATATTTTGGGCATTCTTTATTGCCTTTGCAGTAAAGATGCCGGTTTTTCCTTTCCACACCTGGCAACCGGATACGTATACTGAAGCCCCAACTACCGGGACTATGTTACTGTCAGGAATTATGTTGAAGATGGGGATCTATGGAGTAATCAGATGGCTAATTCCTGTTGCTCCGTTAGGATTTGCTCAGTGGGGACAGTTAGCACTGATTCTTTCAATTATTGGAGTAGTTTATGCTGCGTTGATAGCTTTTACACAGAAGGACGTCAAAAGACTTGTTGCGTATTCTTCAATATCTCACGTTGGTTTGATTGCTGCCGGTATTTTTGTGTGGAACACAAACGGACTGCAGGGAGCGATGATTCAAATGGTGAATCATGGTATTAACGTGTTTGGAATGTTCTTCGTACTGGATATTATCATCAGAAGATTAAAGACGCGGGACAGCTTCGAAATGGGAGGAATTGCAAAAGTTGCTCCTCAATTTGCGATTGCTTTTCTAATCATTCTTTTGGGGACAGTTGCATTGCCTTTGACAAACGGATTTATCGGAGAGTTCCTGCTTCTTATGGGAATATACCAGCATAATATCTGGGCAGCAGCAATCGCTGGTCTGACGATTATTTTCGGTGCTGTTTATATGCTTCGCATGTATCAAAGGATAATGCTGGGCGACATCAATGCACAGACAACGACGTTTAGAGAGATCGACGGTACAGAGAAGCTTGTCCTGGGTATTGTTTGTGCCTTGGTCATCTTGATAGGTGTATATCCTAATCCTATTTTAGAAATATCCGAAGCTACGGTAAAGTCACTGGTCGAGCTTGTAAACGGTAAACTACATGGAGTGAGTACCACTTTCTAATTACGAACGAGGGACACAGAATAAAGAAAAATGAGCGCATTAATCACGATAACTGTTTTAGCATTAATTTTATTATACCTGGGCTTATTTAAAGCACACAAGGCGCTATTGCCTGTTGCATTAGTAGGTCTTGTAGTTGCCCTGGTTCTTTCTTTGATGGAGTGGGGTACCAATGCGGGGCCTATATTCAGCAATATGATGCTGTATGATCACTTTGCTGTTGCTTTTTCGGGTATCACAATCTTTTCGACTATTTTGATTCTTGCGCTGTCAAAGAATTATTTTGAGCGAATCAGCTCTAACGTCGCCGAATATTATGCTTTGATACTTTTTTCTCTGGCGGGAATCATCCTGATGGTTTCCTACCATAATCTATCTATGTTGTTTATCGGTATCGAGATCATGTCAATTTGCTTGTACATCCTGGCTGGTATCAAAAAGAAAGATTTCGCCTCCAATGAGGCTGCATTAAAGTATTTTTTAATGGGAGCCTTCTCTACTGGTATTTTATTGTTCGGAATTACTCTGGTTTATGGTGCGTCGGGTTCATTCGATCTTGATTTGATTAAGCAATATATTCTAAATGATCCGGCAGGGGTATCTCCGCTCCTTTATACAGGAATTACCCTGCTGATTATTGCGCTGGCATTTAAAGTCGGTGCAGCTCCGTTTCACTTCTGGGCTCCTGACGTTTACGAAGGCTCTCCATCGCTTATTACTGCCTATATGAGCACGGTGGTGAAAACTGCTGGGTTTGCTGCCTTTCTTAGGTTAATCATGTTTTCCTTCGCTCCGGTTCAGGATTTCTGGATTCCTATCATTATTACTCTCGCTGTCCTTTCATTATTGATTGGAAACGTAACGGCGGTTTATCAGCAACATTTTAAAAGAATGCTGGCTTACTCCAGTATCTCACATGTTGGCTATATGCTGTTTTCCCTGCTCGCATTAAACGGGTCGTCAGATAACGCAGTTTTTGTTTATGCAGCTGCGTATTCGGTTGCTTCAATCATTGCATTCGGTGTGCTTATTCTGATGCAAAGACAGGTTGGAAACGATAGTTTCGACAGCTTCAATGGTTTGGCAAAGAAGAATCCATTTCTAGCCCTTACACTTACTATAGCCATGTTATCTTTAGCTGGAATTCCACTTACAGCCGGTTTCATTGGAAAGTTTATGATGTTCTCAAGAGCGTTAGCATCTTATCATGTAGTGCTTGTTGTATTTGCAGTACTAAATGCGATTGTCGGTATATTCTACTATTTCCGGGTAATCGTAGCTATGTACTTCAAGCAGGAGGATCGTAAGGAACTTTCTGTTTCGATTTATTTCAAGATTGTTTTAGGGTTCTCTGCCCTGGTAACAATCGTATTGGGTGTATATCCGGATTTTATCGCAGGCTTGATTTAACGTTAAATAATTATTTAATATTCGTAGATTTACGAATATTCATTATGTACGAATTCTGGGAGCATCTCCAACATCTTATAAATCCTGAGCTTCTACTTCGAGAAGGAGGGTTCTATCTTCTGTTATTTGTGGTTTTCGCAGAAACAGGATTGTTTTTTGGCTTTTTTTTACCGGGCGACTATCTCCTATTTCTAGCCGGATTATTTGTCGCCACTGATAAATTAGACGTATCAATTTACACCTTGGTATTTGGCCTGATGGCTACAGCCGTTGCCGGCAACTTTGTCGGCTATTGGTTTGGAAAAAAGACCGGGCCCGTCCTCTATCTGAAGAAAGATACTGTTTTCTTTAAAAAGAAGTATCTGGTTGCAGCCGAAGCATATTACAGAAAACAAGGTGCTTTTGCTTTGATTATGGGAAGGTTTATCCCAATTGTAAGAACCTTTGCTCCCATCGTCGCAGGCATGATTAAGCTGGATGGCCGGAAATTTGCCCTATACAATATATTAGGTGCAATACTATGGGTGGGTTCCTTAACCTTGCTGGGCTTCTTTCTTGGTAAAAGATTCGAGAAACAAATTGACCAATATTTGTTATACATTATCGTGGGATTTATCGTTATAACGGCCATCCCTCTTGTATTAGCCTATTTCAAAAGAGACAACAAAAAAGAAATTATTCAAATGAACGAAAATAAACAAGACAATGAGCAATTCTAATGCCTGGCATAATGTAACACCAGGAAAGCAACTACCTGAATTCGTTAACGCAATTATTGAGATCCCAAAGGGGTCAAAAGCAAAATATGAAATTGACAAGGAGTCAGGCTTGTTGCGCCTCGACCGGATACTGTTTTCTTCAGTAATGTATCCGGCTAATTACGGGTTTATTCCTCAAACATATTGTGATGACGAAGATCCGTTGGACATTCTGGTTTTGTGTTCAGCAGACGTATTTCCGATGTCTCTTATCGAAGCTAAAGTTATCGGCGTCATGCATATGGTAGATAACGGTGAGCAGGATGACAAGATTATTGCCGTTGCAAAAAATGATATGTCAGTAAATTATATAGATGATCTTTCGGCGTTACCTCCCCATACAATGAAAGAAATCGTGCGTTTCTTTCAAGATTATAAAGCACTAGAACATAAGAACGTGACGATAGAGCAGTTGATGGGAAAAGAGGAGGCTTATAGAGTGATCCAAGAGTCTATCGAATTGTACGATAAAACATATAAAGGATAGTATTATAAATGGGAATCCAGATATTTTGGACTTTTTTCCTTGTATTACTGAACGGCTTTTTCGTAGCGGCTGAATTTGCTATCGTCAAAGTCAGGGCCTCTCAGATTGAAATCCATGCTAAGTCGGGTAATCGTATAGCTAAGACAGCTAAGCACATCACCCAGCATTTAGATGGGTACCTTGCAGCCACACAATTAGGTATTACGCTTGCATCTTTGGGTCTCGGTTGGGTCGGGGAAGAAGTGATGGAACATATCCTGCAAAATATTTTGTACGCGTTTGGTTCAGACCCCGAGTTCGTAGCTTCCTTTACCAAAACCGCTGCGCCTATCATTGCGTTTGGTACAATTACCGTTCTTCATATCGTATTCGGGGAGCTTGCTCCTAAGTCCATCGCTATCCAGAAGCCCATAGGAGTGACAATGGCGATATCTCTGCCTCTTCATTTCTTCTATATGCTTTTCAGGCCTTTCATTTGGCTGCTAAATGGCTTTGCAAATCTATTGCTGAGACTTATCGGCATACATGCGATTAGCGGGCATGAGGCAGCACACAGTTCCGAGGAGCTTCAATATCTGCTTGAACAAGGAAAGGAGAGTGGTGCTCTCGATAGCAATGAGCACGAGCTAATTAAGAATGTTTTTGACTTTAACGAGCGGGTTGTTAAGAATATAATGGTTCCAAGGACTAAAATTTCGGCCATCGAAATTACTGCAACCCCTGAAGATGTTATTGCAACAGTCGTACGTGAGGGCTATTCCAGAATACCCGTTTACGACGAGACTATTGACAAGATCGTCGGAGTTATTCATGCAAAAGATATTTTACCAATCCTTGCAGATAAAAAAAGCATGTTGGTTTCTGATATTATCAGAAAACCATATTTCATCCCTGAAACAAAGAAGATCAATGATCTATTGAGTGAATTTCAGCTGAACCGTATCCAGATTGCAATCGTTCTTGATGAATTTGGTGGAACTGCTGGAATGGTGACTCTTGAAGACATCGTTGAAGAGCTGGTTGGTGAAATACAAGACGAATTTGATGAGGAGAAGCCTATAGTTGAGAAGGTCTCAGAACACGAATTCATTGTAAACGCATCCGCATCTATATACGATGTGAATGAATACCTGCCTCATGACCTGCCTGAGGACGAAAATTATGATACTGTAGGTGGTCTTGTTGGTGACCTATTCGGGAAGATACCTGAGGTTGGTGAACGTAAGGAATTTTACGGGTATATCATTACCATTATGAAAAAGACGGAGCAAAATATTGAATCCGTAAAGCTTGACCTGGTGATAAATCAGGAAGACATGATTGACGAACGATAGCTCTTATGCATTTATTCTATACACCGGATATTTCAGGAGATGAGTATCTCATGAACCCTGAAGAAAGCAAACACTGCGTCAGGGTGCTTAGATTGCAAAAAGATGATGTCGTTCAGTTGATTGACGGTCGCGGCGGTCTGTTCCAGGCCGTTATTGTTAGCCCCGATCCGAAAAGGACTCAGCTCAGCATTATCAATGAAACCCGGGAGTACCAAAAAAGGAATCATTATCTGCACATCGCTATTGCTCCGACAAAAAACATCGAACGCTTAGAGTGGTTTTTAGAAAAAGCCACTGAGATTGGAATTGATGAGATATCGCCAATTATCTGTGATCGATCTGAAAGGAAAGAGGTTAAGAAAGAGAGGTTGGATAAAGTCATAACATCTGCGGTAAAACAATCACTTAAGGCCTACCATCCGAAGCTAAATGAAGCAATAAAGTACAAAGATTTCGTCAAAAATGTATCCGGTAAAGGATATATCGCTCATTGTATGGATGGCGAGAAAGCTCAGCTAAAAGACCAAATCACCATAAATGATCGTTATACGATATTAATTGGCCCGGAAGGGGACTTCACACCAGCTGAGTTAGAGTTGGCGTTAAATTATCAGTGTCAACCCATCAGCCTAGGCACCAGCAGGCTCCGTACGGAAACCGCTGCGCTTGAAGCCTGCTTTGAAATTAACTTTCTGAATAGATGAGAAACAAATGGTCATTGGCAGTACTCGTTGTATTTCCATTGATCCTGGCATTTACCTTTGTCCCGTCTTATAAGATTGCCAGGCTTAAGTACAGCGGTGGCGGCGATTGGTATGGAAATCGGACAGCGCTCGCAAACTTAATCATCTTTTCTAATTCTCAGCTAGGTACAAATATCCATCCAGAAGAGGCAATCGCTGATGTAGGGAGTTCAACATTATTTCAATATCCTTTCATTTACATGACAGGTCATGGGAACGTTCAGTTTTCCGATTCAGAAGCAAAGAATCTTCGGAACTATTTATTGGCAGGTGGATTTCTCCATATTGATGACAACTACGGATTAGATCAGTACGTTCGTCCACAGATGAAAAAAGTATTTCCCGAACTTGACTTTGTAGAACTCCCATCATCACATGCTATTTACCATCAGAAGTTTAACTTTCCGGGCGGTCTACCTAAGATACACGAACATGACGGAAAACGGCCCCAAGGCTTTGCACTTATATACAAGGGCAGAATAGTATGCTATTATACATACGAAGCTGACTTGGGTAATGGATGGGAGGATGCGGGTACTTATCCGGGAGATTCAGAGGCCACACGGCTCAAAGCTCTAAAAATGGGCGCAAATATACTTCGGTTCGCTTTTAGCCAATCAAACTAAGTCCGTCCATAGAAAGCGGAAGACTTACGACATATCACTTATCTCACTTTACTATTAGTTCTGGAACGCGGTTGCTTAAACTTTTTCTTACCCGTGCTATTGATTTCAGCAGAGCCGACCATGTTCATTGCACATCTGAAGCCCACCTCCGCGCTCGTTTCATCCTGTTGCATGAACCTGCGAGTTGCCGGATTAAGCCAGTAAGCCCGATCGTTCCAGGATCCACCTTTGTACACCTTTGAGCGGTCGTTTACAAGCGTAGTAACACCATAAAGCTCCTGGTTCACTGTATCCTTATAACCGCGCAGATCATAATCGAACTTAGCACCAGAATTTTCGTTAGTAGTGTCAACCTGTCCATTAAGCTCCGCCCAGGTTTGCTTCCTGCGTGAAGTAGCCGGTTCCTTTATCGGCCGTCCGTACTTATCTTTCGCATATGTACCTTTACTGACGTCGGCAATACGTTTATTTAAATATTCGTTTCCACGAAACGGATTGAAGTCATCGAACTCCTCATAGGACATCTTGCGATAAGTATCGCCAACCCATTCATTTACATTTCCGGCCATATTATACAACCCGAAGTCATTTGGCATATAGCTTTTTACCGGAGCAGTGATATCGGCCCTGTCGTTCAAGGCTCCGCCTGTACCCATGTTGTCTCCCTCAGCCCTTTTGAAGTTGGCCATAATCAGACCCTGAGTCCTCCTTGAAGATGAGCGAACGCCAAGACCGCTCCAAGGATAAATCTTTCCATCTGCGATATTTTCATCAGAGGTATTTCCAGCAAGTGCCAACGCAGCATACTCCCATTCTGCTTCTGAAGGCAGGCGGTAGTGCTCTTGCAATACACCATCTTCTTTCCTTACAGGCCGGCGTACATTCGCACTTCCTCTTGCCCCTTCCGCACCGGCAGCGGGATTGAGATCCCTTGGCATTCTCTTCCCATTAATACCTTCTCCCTGATATTGACCGTTGAGATAGATGTCAGTATTGAACGGTTCGTTAGTTGCTTCAACTTTATTTCCCTTACTGGCGAGCGTTTTAAAATCTACCATTATACCACGAGAACGAAGGATTTGCTCATTTACCCTGTCGGTACGCCATTCTGCATATTCTTTTGCCTGTTCCCAGCTGATCCCGATTACCGGATAATCCTGATAGGCAGGATGCCGCATGTAATTCTCTACATAAGGCTCATTGTAAGAAAGAGGGCGACGCCATACGAGTGTATCGGGAAGGGCGTTGTAATAATATTCGCGGTCATCCGGAAAGTTTCTCTGTATCCAGTAAAGATATTCTCCCCAGTTTACATTGGATACTTCTGTCTCGTCCATATAAAAAGACGGTACAGTAACCCTCCTTCTAAGATTATCGTTTTCGTAAGCCAGATCCTGTTGCAAACTGCCTCCCATTACAAACGTGCCCCCTTCGATCGGAATTAGTCCCGGTCCCGGTGCTGGCTTTATGTTTTTGGCGACTGTAAATCCCCCATTTTTGCTATCGTTGTATGCCCAGCCTGTATTCGAAGAAACCTTGCTTTTACAGCCAACCCCTAAACAAGCAAGCCCTAAAATTCCGGTTGTAAAAAGTATTGATAATCTTTTCATTCAGTATTTAAAACAGAGAACTGCAATAATAGGAATAATCACTTAAACCCAAAAGAGATTGCTGCCTATATATGTCGTTCTTACCAAATATATTCTACATTTATATATGATCTTTTGTTCGTTGCGAAGTTTATTCCTTGTCTTCGTCTTGCTCTGGCTCTGCGGGCTGGAAACAACCGCTCAATCTGCCGCAAATGCGCTATCAGCCGATGCCACATCCGGAAAAATCCAAACAGCTGTACCATTTTTACGTATTAGTCCCGATGCCAAAACCGGGGCAATGGGAGACGCAGGAGCCGCGACACCGGCAGATGCCAACGCTTTATATTCAAATCCATCGAAGATTGCCTACGCGGAGGACAAAGCAGCAGTCGCCATATCGTACAGTCCCTGGTTACGTAACCTTACAACAGATATGTACATAACATATCTTAGCGGATATCATAAGCTAGATAACAAAAGCACCCTTGGAGTTTCCGCAAAGTACTTCTCGATGGGAGACATTCATCTCCGTGATGAGCTTTTCTCGTCTCTCGGAACATATCGACCAACCGACCTTTCATTTGACGCCACGTACGCCCGGCTCTTCGGATCAGCATTATCTTTGGCTACAACCTTCCGCTTTATCTATTCCAGTGTCGCCGATGCCACAGGCGTTGATGGCCAGTCGTCAACCGCAGCAACGGCCCTTGCAGTCGATATCTCCGCATATCACCAAAAGGAGATACTCTTAGGAAATCAGGCTCACAATCTTGCTTTCGGGATTAATATCTCTAACATTGGGAACAAATTATCCTATCTGAACAGCGGTGAAAGAATGTTCTTGCCTACGAACCTGAAGCTCGGATCTGCGCTTACCATCAACCCCGGTTCTCCCCAACAGTTGTTGGTAGCTTTGGATTTTAATAAGCTTCTGGTGCCGACACCACCCAGGTTAAACGCAGAAGGTGACATTGTCGCCGGAAGAAACACCGACCGGTCAGCTGCCTCCGGCATCTTTGGGTCTTTTTCGGACGCGCCAGGCGGACTTAGTGAGGAAATTAGCGAGGTCAGCCTGGGATTGGGTATCGAGTATCTTATGTATCAGAAACTAGGCGTCCGCGGAGGATACTATTATGAAAGTCCCGATAAAGGCAACAGACAGTATCTTACAACAGGAGCGGGCTACCGCTACTCTTCATTGCAAGTTGACTTTTCATACCTTTTTTCAACCATTAAAAACAGCCCATTGGCAAACTCCTTACGAGTCTCGCTTATGTACGCGTTCAAATAACAGAAACTTAACAGGCTAACGATAAACACCCCATAAAGCATGTTGATCCGGTAAAGTTTAGTAGGTTTGGCAAAAAAACAGAAATGAAACCATCATGAGCATGCCGCTCAAAAGCAGCAATGAATATGTTCATGATAGCTTCATTACCATAAAAAAATAAATTATATTCTAATGAAAATAAAAGTTGGATTTGGTTTTGATGTACATCAATTAAAGGAGAACCATCCCTTCATCATCGGAGGAGTTCACCTTGATCATCACTCAGGAGCATACGGCCACTCCGATGCCGATGTGTTACTACATGCAATTTGTGATGCACTGCTGGGTGCAGCTAACCTGGGAGACATAGGTTTTCACTTTTCAAATACCGACGACCGCTGGAAAGGCATCAGCAGCGCTCTTCTTTTAACGGAGTGTGTTCGCCTGATTGCAGAAAAAGGTTGGAAGATAGGAAACATTGACGCCATGCTGTGTCTGGAAGCTCCCAAGATCAATCCCCACGTTCCGGCAATGAAGAAAAACATAGCAGAAGCAGCAGGTATCAGTGAAGATGACATCTCCATAAAAGCCACGACCAACGAAACTATGGGATTCATCGGCAGGGAAGAGGGCGTGGTTGCATATGCAGTCTGCCTGATAGAGAAAGACGCTACGGTTTAACGTCAGTAAAGTCGACGCCACACTTATTACAACCGCTCGCGCAACCTTTTTTAGAGCGCAAACTTCTGAAAACTAGTCGCCCTATATACGCTACCGCGAGGACGAACAAGATCAAAACGATAATCTCCTGTGTATCCATACACAAAGGTAAAGTTTTATTACTCCCTGATTGTCATTATATTTTAAAGTTCAAACGCGGGATTTTATGAATTAAATCGTACCTTTGCAAAAAATTTTTAGGGCATTACATGCAGAATATCAGAAACATTGCAATCATAGCACACGTTGACCACGGTAAAACTACACTGGTTGATAAAATTTTACACTCTTGTCAGTTATTCAGAGACAACGAACAAACAGGAGAGTTAATTTTAGATAATAACGATCTTGAGCGTGAGCGAGGAATTACTATTGTAGCGAAGAACGTATCCGTAAACTACAAGGGAGTAAAAATAAATATCATCGATACGCCAGGTCACGCCGATTTCGGTGGAGAGGTAGAGCGGGTTCTAAAGATGACTGACGGTGTTATTTTGCTTGTTGACGCATTCGAAGGAGCAATGCCTCAGACACGTTTCGTAACGCAGAAGGCCCTGGCATTAGGACTAAAGCCTATCGTTGTTGTAAACAAAGTTGACAAAGAAAACTGCCGCCCTGAGGAAGTTTATGAGTCTATCTTCGAACTGTTCTTCAACCTTGAAGCAACCGAGGATCAGCTTGACTTCCCTGTTATATATGGTTCTTCCAAACAAGGATGGATGAGCACAGACTGGAAAGAGAAGACAGAAGACATTTTCCCATTACTTGATGCAATTTTAGAAAGCATTCCTCCAGCACCAGTTTCAGAAGGAACTCTTCAAATGCAGATCACTTCTCTTGATTACTCTTCTTTCGTCGGACGTATCGCTATTGGTCGTGTTGCAAGAGGTGAGATCAGAGAGAATATGCCTGTATCTTTAGTAAAGCGTGACGGTACAATCCAAAAATCACGTATTAAAGAACTTTACACTTTCGAAGGTCTCGGAAAAATTAAAGCTAAAGAAGTTAAGGCTGGTGATATCTGCGCTGTAGTAGGTATTGACGGATTTGATATTGGCGATACTATTGCCGACTTCGAAAATCCTGAGCAGCTTGAAATCATACATATTGATGAGCCAACAATGAACATGTTGTTCACCATCAATAACTCTCCGTTCTTTGGTAAAGAAGGTAAGTTTGTAACTTCACGTCACCTGCGTGACCGCCTTTACAAGGAGATGGAAAAGAACCTTGCATTAAAGGTTATCGAAACAGAATCTCCTGATGCATATCTGGTTTACGGAAGAGGTATTCTTCACTTATCTGTATTAATCGAAACGATGCGTCGTGAAGGTTATGAAATACAGGTAGGACAACCACAGGTTATTCTGAAAGAAATTGATGGAGTGAAATGTGAGCCAATTGAGGTCTTAATCGTTGACGTTCCTTCAGAAGTTTCCGGTAAGGTTATCGAATTAGTAACGCAGCGTAAAGGTGAACTGTTAATCATGGAGCCTAAAGGCGACTTGCAGCACCTTGAGTTTGACATTCCTGCCCGTGGTATTATCGGCTTAAGAAATAACGTTCTTACAGCAACTGCTGGTGAGGCAATCATGGCGCACCGTTTCAAAGCTTATGAGCCATGGAAAGGTACAATTCCCGGAAGATCGAACGGTGTATTGATTTCTATGGATAAAGGTACAACCACTGCTTACGCGATTGATAAACTACAAGACAGAGGCCGTTTCTTTATTGATCCGGGAGCTGATGTTTATGAAGGACAGATCATGGGAGAGCATATCCGTGAGAATGACCTGGTGATCAACCTGACCAAAGGAAAGCAGCTTACCAACATGCGTGCATCCGGTACAGACGATAACACACGTATCGCGCCAGCTATCAAGTTTTCACTTGAAGAAGCAATGGAGTATATCCAAAGTGACGAGTATATTGAAATCACTCCAAAGAGCATGCGTCTTCGTAAGATTTACTTAAATGAAGGCGAACGTAAGATCAACGCAAAGAAATTTGTTTAGTAGATAATTTTATAGATAGTTTAAAAGGCTGGTTCATAACGATCCAGCCTTTTTTTGTATAACTACATCGCCTTTACATCTTTTATCAGTTACCCACCTGATATTGCCTTCCCTTTACTTTTTTATTTCCGTTAAAGGGAATCTTAGTATTTTCGAAGATTAATCTACTAAAAATGCAGGAGCAATCGGCCGAACATGTAATTACCTACTATAACGAGCACGTTCAAAATAAGTTAAACGATTATGTCAAGGTTAATCCGAGAATTGAGGAAGCCTGGAGTACGCTTATCCGCTATGCACCAAAAAAACCACTTCGTATACTCGAAGTAGGCTGTGGAATAGGTAGTATCTGTGCCCGCATGAGTAAGCAGTGGCCCGATGCCGAAATACACGGAATCGACATCAGCACACATTCTATTCAGATTGCAGACAAGCTGTTCGGAAGCTCGAAGCTCAAGTTCAAAAGTGGCATTCTTACAGAAGATACTTATGAAACTACTTTCGACCTTATCGTTTTTATGGACGTATACGAGCACATCGCAGTATCAGACCGCCCTGTTGTACACGCCTCTATCAAAAAGCTGCTGAACAATAAAGGCCGCTTATTCCTGTCTGTGCCAACTCCTCATTATCTTAAATGGTCAGCAAAACACAAGCCTGAAACCATGCAGCCGGTCGACGAGCATATCTCCTTCGATGTAATAGGCAAGCTTGCTTCCGATATACAGGCAGACGTACTGCTTTATCAGATCAAGGATATCTGGAACCAGGGGGATTACGCACACATCGTTTTCGAAAAGAACGATAATTTCGAAGCAGCCTTCTTTCATCAGAAGCCTGTAACCCTGCAGCAAAGATCAAGGCGCATCATCAACAAAGGTATTTATAGGTTGGGCAGCTTGCTCCGACGTACCTATGTCAGAAATAAGCTGAAATAGTATGGCTAAACTCTGTATCATTAAACCCAATTCATCTACCTATTCGGAGACGTTTATCCAGTCGCATATCGATTTCCTGCCCATGGAGAAGAAGATCCTCTATGGGGGCGTTTTTCCGCTTTACAAGGAAGATGGAAGTTTTCTCATTCCCACTTTTTGGGGTATCGCCAGTTATCTCTTTCAGAAGCGGGTGTTAAAGAAACTGGATATTCCCGTGCGCACAAAAGCGCTCGTTTCATACCTCCGGAAAGAAAAGATAGATGTTGTACTGGCCGAATACGGTACAGTAGGAGCCATGGTGGCAGAGGCCTGTAAGCTCGCTGATGTACCTCTGGTCATTCATTTTCATGGGGCCGACGCGCATCATCGTCCAACCATCAATGAGTACAAAGACTGGTACCATCACGCATTTCAATACGCATCAACAATCATCGGCGTATCCAATGATATGATCAACAGCCTGCGGCAGCTCGGAGCGCCGCAGGAGAAGTTAGTGTTGAATCCATACGGAATCAACACAGATCGTTTCGCCCCGGCGGCTGAAGACGCAGTCCGCAGCAGCAACTTTCTTTTCGTTGGCCGCTTTGTCAGCAAGAAGTCTCCGCAGACCACTATAAGAGCATTTCAAGAAGTTTCTAAACGCTTCCCCGAAGCAAGGCTCATCATGGCAGGAGGAGGCCCCTTATTGGAAGAATCAAAGGCACTTACTCAGGAACTGGGCCTCGCCAACAAGATAAACTTCCCCGGAGTACTACCATCCGAAGAGATCAGCCAGCTCCTCAAGCAGAGCTGTTGCTTCGTCCAGCACTCCGTCACACCGCCCGATGGCGATATGGAAGGCACTCCCAACACCATTCTAGAGGCCGCAGCAGCGGGTTTGCCTATTGTCAGCACCCGACACGCCGGAATCAAGGAAGCCGTTATCGAAGGGAAAACCGGCTATTTAGTCGATGAATACGATACAGCGGGAATGACAGAAAAAATGGTCGCAGTCCTTTCATCTCCCGAGCAAGCAGCCGGGATGGGTCGCGAGGGTAGAAAACATATACTGGAGAACTATACCCTCTCCAACCGTATCGCCAGGCTAAACGACATACTCGAAGAAGCCATAGCAAAAAAACACAAGCACTCTTAATGAATCTACTACAGAAGCAGGGGTTTTATAACAGCATTATTTTATACGCAGGTACTGTACTGGGTTTCCTGAACCTGGTCATTCTCTTCCAGCGTATCCTTACTAAAGAGGAGATAGGCTTTTATACCCTTGTGATAACCGTATCCGGATTATATGCCCAGATCGCCTCCCTCGGCATCAACGGAGTCATTCTAAAGTATTTTCCAGTATTCCGTACAGAAGATAAAACCCACAAAGGCTTTATTACGCTGGTGGTGCTATGGAGCACCCTAAGCTTTCTGGCCTTCACCTTGTTGTTTGTTCTCTTCAAAGGCTTCGTGATGAACCAGTATGAAGACAAGGCAGGCGGCGGACTGATGGTACAGCATTATTATTATCTCATCCCGATATCGTTCCTCACCCTGTTGTTCACAGTACTTGAAAGCCTTGCCCGCACGGTTTTTAAAAACGTATTTTCAGCCTTTCTCAAAGAGTTCCTGCTTCGCTTCATCACCAGCGTTACCGTGCTGATGATGGCTGCCGCATGGTTTGGCTACGATGGCTTTCTGAATGCCTACCTCGTCGCAAATGCACTAATCGCATGTCTGCTATGGTACAATATTGCTAAAGGCAGGCATTTTAAATTCGCATCTATTACCCGGGAAGTAAAATCACAACGTAAGGAACTTCTAAACTATGGGTTATTCTCTGTAATCAGCGGAGGCTCTTTTGGCCTGGTTCAGGGTATGGCCGTGCTGATGCTCAGTGTAATAGCCGACCGGTCATTAGAGCTTGTTGGGATCTACGGTACCTTTTTCGGGATAGCCGTCGTCATCAGCTTACCCGCAAAGGCCCTGGGACGCACCTCGTACCAGATCGTTTCCGAAGCCTGGGCGCAAAACGACCTTAAAAAGATTGATCGTATCTACAAAAAGACATCGCTGGTTCAGTTTATCATTGGCTGCCTGCTGCTGATCGGACTGATCATCAACTACGATCATATTCTCTTTCTGATGAACAGACCAGAATATAGTCAGTATTTCTGGGTCTTTGTCATTGTGGGGTTGACCTTCCTGGTGGATATTACAGGAGGCTTAAATGGCCAGATCATCAACTTCTCCCGGTACTATCGCTACACCACCTATATGATCACCGCAGCAGTCTTCGTTTGTGCGTTCCTGAACTGGCTGCTGATCCCGCATTTCGGCCTGGTCGGCGCTGCATTATCCTATCTGGTGATCATGGTCATCCTGAATTTTCTCTACTGGTTGTTCATCCTGGTCAAGTTCAGGTTACAGCCCTTCGATGCCAAATATCTGGCTGTTCTGCTGATCTCTGCTGTAAGTCTTGCCGTCGGCATCTACATGCCCGTCTTCGATAATATCCTCCTGGATATTGCACTTCGATCAGTAGCCGCAACCCTGGTATTCACCGGCTCAATCCTCGGCTTCAATATCTCCGAAGATATTAATGAACTATACCGGAATGCGCTTATAAAAGCAGGTCTTAAGTAATTATCTTTCACTGTTTACGGATAGAGAAAATTGTTAGTTTTGCATACTATGCAAAATCCGGCACCTATAGCTTTATTTGTTTACAATCGTCCCGATCATGCACGCCGTACGATTGCTTTTCTCAAGAAGAACTATCTGGCAGAAGAGTCGCGTCTGTTCATCTTTTCAGACGCTGCCCGGCCCGGAGATGAGGATAAAGTGAATGAAGTTCGGGAGCTTATTGCTAATGTTGAAGGCTTCAAAAGCGTAGAGGTGGTAAAACGTCCGCATAACTACGGATTAGCGAATTCCGTTATCGACGGTGTAACCCGCCTTTCCAGGGAATACGGAAAGGTGATCGTATTAGAAGATGATGTCATCACTTCCCCGCATACGCTTCAATATTTCAACGAAGGACTCAGGAAATATGAAGACATCGACCAGGTCATGCATATCACAGCATATATGTATAACCTCAAAGAGAACAATCTCCCCGAAACCTTCTTTCTTCGCATAGCAAGCAGCCAGGCATGGGCCACCTGGGACAGGGCCTGGAAGTTCTTTGAGCCGGACATAGACCTGCTGATGAGCAAGTTCGACCGCGAGTCCAAACATGCTTTCGAGGTGGAGGGAGCCATGAACTTCTGGAAGCACATGAAGCAATTCAAGGCGGGTAAGAACAATTCCTGGGCTATCCGCTGGTATGCATCTGTTTTCCTGAATAAGGGACTTTCCCTGAATCCGCGCGTGTCACTAATAGACAATATTGGTCACGATGGCACCGGGGTACACTCGGCAGTCGGCGAGATCTATCGCAGTCCGATCTATCCAAAGAGGATCACCAGTTACCCTGAGAAAATAGAAGAGCACCCTGAGGCCTTTGCTGTATTGAAGAATTTCCTTAAACACCGTAAGGGGAGTCTGCTCAAACGCGGTATCCGGTATTTCAACCACATTATCACCAAGCTCAAAGCCAGGTAAAAGACGTATTTTTACAGGCTGTGAAGGTAGTTCATATAAACACATACGACGGAAACGGTGGGGCCGGCCGGGCATGTCTCAGACTGCATCAGGCTTTGCTTGCTGCAGGCGTGCAATCAGAAGTTTGGGTTAGCTATAAATTTGGCTCTAATCCTCGGATTCAAACCTTTTCATCCTCACTGATCTCACGTGGTCTCTCCGCATTCGGTATCTTACTGGAACGCTACTACTCGTCCTATATATCAAAGCCCCTCAAGATTCCATTTTCAGCATCTCTCTGGGGAAAAGACGTCACCAAACATAAGGCTGTTCGCGAAGCCGACGTCATCCATATTCACTGGATTAATCATGCCTTCCTGCGTCCCGAAGATCTTACCAGCCTCAGTAAGCTTGGCAAGCCTGTGGTTTGGACATTCCATGACAGCAACGCCTTCACCGGAGGATGCCATGTTCGCTACAGCTGTGATCATTTCGAAAACGAATGCGGCAATTGTCCCATTCTTAAGAATGAGAACCCTGACGACCAGTCCCACAAGATCTGGAAGCGTAAGCATAAGGCGTATCAGCAACTGAATTTTTCCATTGTAGCCCCGAGCCGGTGGATGCACGATTCCATACGCCGGAGCTCGCTTCTGAAGCACTCCAGAGTAGAAGTTATCCCCAATACCCTCGAAACGGATATCTTCCGTCCATGGGATAAGAAGGCTGCCGGTAAAGCACTTGGATTACCCGAGGATAAGTTCATCATGCTAAGCGGATTTATGCCTTCACGTAAGGACCTGCACAAGGGAACTCCCTACCTGCTGGAAGCACTGCAGATACTCATTGACAAAGGGTTGGTCGACAAGCAAAAGGTCGAACTGATCATCTTCGGAAATAAAGACACGGCCAATGTACCCGACTTTGCCGTCAGTACTACATTCCTCGGCACTATCTCCAATGATGAGAAACTTAGCATGTGTTACAGTGCTGCCGATGTATTTCTGACTCCTTCGCTGGAAGACAATCTTCCTAATACGGTTATGGAGAGCCTCTCCTGTGGAACTCCCGTTGTTGCTTTTACGACCGGGGGGATTCCGGATATGGTTACCCATCATGAGAATGGTTACCTGGCTACCTATAAGTCCTCAGACGACTTTGCCAATGGGATCTCCTGGATATACCAGCATCAGGACCGCGAGCAATTAAATACGGCCGCAAGGCAAGCGGTGATGACCCGCTTCTCGGAAAAGGTAATTGCGGCTAAGCACGTCGCTCTCTACAATGAGGTATCCGGGAAAGACAAAGCTTCAACGTTTCAACCCCTTCTCTCGGTAATTACCGTAGTTTACAACAATGTAAAAGATATTGAGCGTACCATCCGTTCAGTAGTCAGTCAAACCTACCAGAACATCGAGTACATCGTTATAGACGGCGGATCTACCGATGGTACACTAGACGTGCTTCAGCGCTACGAGTCAAAGATAAGCAAGCTGATCAGTGAGAAAGACGCCGGCATCTACGACGCCATGAATAAAGGACTTGCCCTTGCCAGTGGCGACTACGTGCTGTTCATGAACTCTGGTGACGAGATCTATGCGCCCGACACAGTAGCGAATATCTTCGCATCGGCAGATAACGCTGATATTTATTATGGAGAGACTGAGATGTATAACGAACGTTGGGAAAGTCTAGGCCGCAGGCGTCATCAGGCCCCTGAACGATTGAGCCATTCAAGCTTCCGCTACGGAATGAGTGTAAGTCACCAGGCCATTTATATCAAACGTTGTATCGCCGGGTTCTATGATCCACGCTATCAGCTGAGCGCAGATATTGACTGGATCCTGAATGCCATCAAAAAAGCTCAGCGAATCCAGAATGCCGGGGCGTATGTGGCTAAATATCTTGTAGGCGGCATGTCAAAGCAAAAGCACCGGCAGAGTCTCGTAGAACGCTTCCACATCTTCAGCAACCATTATGGTCCTGTAGCTAACATTGTGAATCATCTTGTCATCACCTTAAAACTTGCCGGCTACTACTTCCTCCATAGACGTACCAACGACTAATCATCTCTTTAAACTGTACTATTTTACCATGTTCTGAAGGGGACATCTTTCTATCATCGTTTATTCAGCTCCCTAACAGGGTCGTATCAACGTCGTACCAACGTCGTACCAGCTTCGAGAAATGCCGAAGCAGATGCGAAGCAGACCCGGACCTGGTATGCATTTGGGCAGTTGTTGAGGCGATGTTAATATCTGCGAGTTCCGAAGAAGATATTGAGGAGATCTGAAGAAGATTAAGCCGAGCCCCGGACAGGAACAAGAGGATACGAACCTGGCAATAAGCTTGAGCCCGGCACAGGGGAGCAAAGAAAAAGGGATACCCGGCATCGCCAGATATCCCTTTCTGATAATATTCCGAGAATCTACTTATTCACTTTCTTACGTTCGCGATAACCTGCGAATCCAATGCCTCCAATAAGAAGTATAGAAGCAATCAGAGAAATGTTTTCCCCCGCATAATAAGATACCGGTTCAAACTTGAATTCAAGGGTGTGATTACCCCCAGGGAGCTGAGCTGCACGCAGGATATAATTTGCTCTGAAATACGGAATCTTCTCCCCGTCAACATAAGCATTCCAGCCCTTATCGTACCATATCTCAGCAAACACAGCAATCATATCTTTGCCGGCTGTATATTCATACGTTAAATGGTCAGGGTGGTACTTTGTCAAAGTAATTCTTGCATTTGGATCAGGAGCACCTGCTTTTTTAACATCGATAAGTGATTTGAAACTTTCATGTACAATAGCCTCCTTCTTAGGATCAAAGCTGTTGATCCCCTGCATTTCCTCATCAGCATTCTTCACATAAAGAACGTTAGATATAAACCATGCGTTTCCGCAGGCAGTACTTCTGTTCTGAATACGCTGCGATTGACTTTTTTCATCATTCGTGATCACGTATTTGGTGTTCAGCATATCAAGGACGTCTTCGTTGATGGCATTATTGAACTGCTTATCCAGTACCTCCTGGAAGCGTTTCAGCTTCGCAGCGTGATAACCGCCCACCGTTTTGTGGAAGTAGGAAGCGGTTGCGTTGCTGAAGGTGTTGGTGGTCAGATCCAGCACCCGGTAGTTGAGGCTCGGATCACGGAGGATCAATTCATCAACCTGGCGAGGCTGAAAGCTCTGCTCAAGTGTGTTTTTCTCAACAAATTTTTCGTTGTTCAGGTAGCGGCGATCAACTCCCCACATATCGATCAATATCACAATGGCGAATATGGCGAATACATATTCCTGCTTGATTGACTTCTTGATGAGTGCCCATATAAGACCGGCACCAATAAGTACGAATATCAGGGAGCGGAAAGCGTCTGCGCGTGCCATGCTCGTACGGTCTTCGATAAGTGCGTTAGCCAGCGAACTAGCGAACCCCTGGTCGCCTACCGCCTGTGTTAGTCCTTCAATCACTTGCTGGTGATTGCTTGCCTTGAAGCTTAAAAATAGTCCGGGAAGAATCAGAATAACCAGAATGATACCTCCCGTTATGTAGACCGAGTAGGCAGCTTTCTTAAGCAATACTTTTGTATCATGCTTGCCTGAAACAATTTCCTGAATGGCCATGATAGCGAGCACGGGAACAAGGAGACCGGCGATTACTAGGATAGATTCAACCGCTCTGAACTTATTATACAGCGGGAAGTAATCGAAGAAAAGATCGGATATAAACGGCAGATTCTTACCAAATGATAGAAATAGGCTGAGAACCGTTGCTGCAACTATCCACCATTTAATACGGTCACGGATAACAAAGAGACCCAGTACAAAGAGCAGGCAGACAATAGCACCGAAATAGTATGGACCTGACGTAAAAGGTTTATCTCCCCAGTAGGTGCTGATCAGCCCATACTGCTGCAACTGCTGCACTGCGGCTTCTACCTGTTCCTGAGGAATTCCCTTTGCTGCAAGTGTCTTACCAACTTCAGAATCTTTATCCAGACGATGGCCTGACTCCCCGCCATAGGCATTAGGGATCAGAAACGTAATGTTTTCGCCAACACCCTGACTCCAGGTATAAGCATATTCACGGTCAAGACCCGAAGATGGTTTCCCCGCAGAGGCATCCTGACTAAGGTTTGATTTTCCGCGTATAGTTTCCTGTCCGTATTCATAGGTTACCCATAGCATACTCGCATTCACCGCGACTGCTAAGATAACCGCACCGGCCAGATATCCGATAGATTTACCAAATGCTGGCAACGTCTTATTCTTGTAGGCATGGTATAATTCAATGCCGGCAAGGATCAGAAGGGCCAGGAACAGATAATAAGTCATCTGGATATGGTTGGCCCTGATTTCCATGGCCAGGAAAAATGCTGTAATCACTGCTCCCCAAAGGTATCGTCCTCTAAGGGTCATCAATACACCCGCAACAATCGGAGCAAAGAAGGCTATGGCGAATGCTTTATTGGTATGTCCGGCTTCAATAATAATGAAGTTATAAGACGAGAATGCAATGGCAATGGCACCGGCGGCAGCTAGCAAAGGTTTAACCCTTAGCGCTATGAACATCAGGTAGCCGCCCAAAAGATAGAGTAATACATTGTAAACCGGATTAGGGAATACAGCACTGAAGAAGGAGACCACATAAGAGGTTAAGTTCTTCGGAAACTGCGCCCAGATCTGATAAGCCGGCATCCCTCCGAACATGGAATTGGTCCACAAGGGAGCCTTTCCGTCTTCCGCCTTATATTTCATGATCTCGCTCTGCATAGCTTTTGCCTGCATCACGTCACTCTGGTAGAGCACCTTACCCTGAAGTGCAGGGCTGAAATAGATAAAGCATAATACTATAAAGAGCGCAATGATGGCCAGATGTATGCCATTTCGTTTAAACCAGTTACTCATTCTATCTTTTAATTGGAGATCAAAAATAGAACTTTTTGGGGTATGGCAAATACCTTATATGGAATAGTGCTTATTTTACCTCTTCGAAATCAATGAAATCGCCGGCTTTATCTGCAGCCCGCGCCTCTTTATCTTTAGGGGGGATAAAATCGATGCTGATCTTACCGTTATTTCGAGGTTCTGAACGATATTGCTGTTGTCCGCCAAACGTTTGCTGATCATATGAAGTTTTAAACTTCTCCTGCGCTTTATTGACCATTTTCTTAAAAAGAAACGGCAGTAACAGCTTTGCTATCATCCGCAAAAGCCACATCACACAGATCGTTATCAGTAAAAATTTAAGTAATGCTGTCATAGTCTAAATACAAATATGACGATAAAATAAGTGAATTATTACAAGTGTAAGCTAAGATTTACATTTTGAAGACCTGCGTCAGTCTTCATCCTGGTCGGGAATATTGGCTACCCGACCGACCTGTCCGTCCTCTAAACGCACTTTTATACCCCTTGAATGGTATGTTGCGCTGGTCAAAAGGTTCTTCACAATTCCTCTGGTCAATTTCCCGCTACGCTGATCCTGTTTGAGAATAATGTCGACTTCAAGTCCTGGATATATGTCTTTTCTGTTCTGTCCGTTCATGTTCTATTTCTTTTGTCCAAATCGTTCTTCCATCATCTTCTCCAATGCGTACATCTCATCACGCATCTTGGCTGCCATCAGGAAGTCCATATCTTTGGCTGCCACCATCATGTCTTTCTTGCTCTTTTCTATGGCCTTTTTCAATTCGGCTTTAGACATGTACTGTACTATCGGGTCTGCTGCGATGCTTATTGCCTCGTCCATTCCGGTATATACTTTTTGAACTCCTCCTTTGAAGTCTACAACCGATGTCTGCTCCATGATGGCTTCCTTAGATTTTCCGACGGTAGTAGGCGTGATGCCGTGCAGTTCATTGTACTGGATCTGCTTGTCGCGGCGGCGGTTGGTTTCCTCTATGGTGATGCGCATACTATCGGTGATATTATCGGCATACATGATCACCCGGCCATGGTCGTTTCGCGCGGCACGTCCAATCGTTTGGATCAATGAACGGTGTGATCTCAGAAAACCTTCTTTGTCTGCATCCAATATGGCTACAAGTGACACTTCCGGTAAGTCAAGCCCTTCTCTCAGTAAGTTGATCCCGATCAGGACATCGAATTCTCCTAAGCGGAGTCCCCGGAGTATTTCTACCCTTTCGAGGGTTTTTACCTCTGAGTGAATGTAGCGAACTTTAATGCCGAGCCGGTCCATGTATTTAGCCAGCTCTTCAGACATGCGTTTAGTTAACGTGGTGACCAGCACACGATCTCCCATCTTAACAGTTTTGTCCACTTCATCAAGGAGATCATCGACCTGGTTAACTACAGGACGGATGTCAATAGGAGGGTCTAGCAGTCCGGTCGGACGTATCACCTGCTCTACAACAACACCGCCTGATTTCTCCAGTTCAAAGTCGCCGGGGGTAGCACTTACATATATTGTCTGTGGTGCAAGTCTTTCAAATTCTTCGAAGTTGAGAGGTCTGTTGTCCAGCGCGGCCGGCAATCTGAATCCATAGTCTACGAGGGCCATCTTGCGGGATCTGTCACCACCATACATCGCCCGAATCTGTGGCACGGTAACGTGACTTTCATCAATGACCATGAGGTAGTCGTCAGGGAAATAGTCAAGCAGGCAGAATGGCCGCATACCGGGTATCCTCCCATCAAAGAAGCGTGAATAGTTCTCTATACCGCTGCAATAGCCCAGCTCGCGCATCATTTCGAGGTCGTAATTGACCCTTTCTTCCAGTCGTTTAGCTTCAAGGAACCGCTGGTCATCCACTAATTGTTTTTTGCGTGTCTCAAGTTCTTCCTGAATAGCCCAGATAGATTCGGTAAAGCGCTCGCGGGGAGTGACGAAAAGGTTGGCCGGATAGACAACCATATGAGTCATCTTTTCGATTGTTTTTCCGGTGGCCGGATCGATCGCTGTAAGCTCCTCTATATCGTCGCCAAAGAAAGATATGCGGTAGGCGTAGTCCAGATAGGCAGGATAAATATCTACCGTGTCGCCCTTTACACGGAAAGTTCCTCTCTTGAAATCTGCTGTGGTACGGGCATAAAGAATCTCCACGAGCCTGTGCAGGAAAGCATTCCGGCTGATCCGGGTTCCTACGGCAAAGCTGAATACAGAGTTGTTAAAGTCTTCAGGGTTTCCCATACCGTATATGCAGGATATGGAAGAAACAACGATGACATCCCTACGGCCCGACATCAGGGAGGAGGTAGTTCGTAAACGTAGTTTCTCTATCTCCTCGTTGATCTGGAGGTCTTTCTCGATATAGGTATTCGTTGTTGCTATATATGCCTCGGGCTGGTAGTAGTCGTAATACGATACAAAGTAATTGACAGAGTTCTCCGGAAAGAACTGTTTGAATTCCCCGTAAAGCTGAGCAGCAAGGGTTTTGTTATGACTAAGGATCAGGGTTGGCTTTTGTGTTTGCTGGATGACATTGGCCACGGAAAATGTTTTACCAGAACCGGTAACTCCCAACAAGGTTTGATAGTTTTCTCCACCATTCACCCCTTCTACCAACTGTCTTATCGCTTCGGGCTGATCGCCCATCGGCTGATAATCCGAAATTAATTTAAAATCCATCAATTCAAAAATACATATTATCGGGATCAATGTCTAGCCGGAGCTGTTCCTAAGCACATATATTTACTTCAAATCAACCGAATATTAGCGTTCATCTTCTAAAATCAGTAAATTTACGTCAATGTTTGTTTTAACTCAAAATTCAACAATAGGCAATAATTTTCTCGCTGAGCTGAGGGATGCCCAGATTCAGCAGGATAGCATGCGTTTTCGTCGAAATATGGAACGCCTGGGTGAAATTTTTGCTTATGAGATCAGTAAGACGCTGGATTTCGTAGAAACGGAGTTCGAGACGCCACTCGGGACCGCTTCGGTGCAGGTGATTGAAAACTACCCTGTATTGGCTACCATCCTCCGGGCCGGTTTGCCGCTCCATCAGGGCTTGCTGAACTTTTTCGACCGCGCTGATTCGTCATTTATTGCCGCTTACAGGAAGACGGGTAAGGACGGTAAATTTGTAATTCAGAAGGAATATGTGAGCGGACCGAACCTTGATGGGAAGATAGTGATCGTCGCCGATCCTTTACTGGCCACAGGACGGAGTATGGTGCTTACCTGTAAAGAATTACTTGACCGGTATAAGATTAAGCAGCTTCACATCGTTTCTTTAATAGCCAGTACGGAAGGTGTAGCGCATGTTAAAGCAAACCTTCCGCGTGCCCGTCTTTGGTTAGGCGATATAGATGAGGAAATGACAACCAAAGCTTATATCGTGCCGGGACTTGGAGACGCAGGTGATCTGGCCTACGGAATTAAGGATTAATTTACTTCATGAAATACAACCATATATTTTTCGACCTTGATCATACGATCTGGGACTTTGACAAGAATGCACAGGAAACGCTTCAGGAACTCTATCTATCCTATTCGCTGAAGGAACTGGGTATAGGCTGCGTTAATACTTTCATCGAAAAATATACATATCACAATCATTCGCTCTGGTCTTCGTATCATTTGGGACATATTACGAAAGAGCAACTCAGGGAAGCGCGGTTCAGGCTCGCCTTCGAAGATATGGGTGTCTGCGGAGATCTCATACCAGAAGGGTTCGAAGATCTGTATGTGCGTACCTGTCCTACCAAAACAAATCTTTTTCCCAAGGCACATGAGACGCTTTCTTACCTTTCTGGAAAGTACAAGCTCCATTTGATCACGAACGGGTTTAGGGAACAGGCTCAGACGAAGATTGAGCTATCAGACCTGGGCAAGTACTTTGACACGATCGTCATCTCAGAAAATGTTGGCGTGAACAAACCTCACAGCAGAATATTTGAGTATGCATTAAGGGGTGCAGGAGCGGTTAAGGAAAGCAGCGTGATGATAGGCGATAGTATAGAGGCGGATATCAGGGGCGCTATGGGGTATGGTATCGATGCCATATTCTTCAATCCGGGTAGGCTCTCTGTACCGGATGATGTGAAAATGCAAATCAACCATCTGGAAGATTTAATAGAGATCTTATGAGTATTCAAGCCAGTGCGTCGTCTATCAAAGATGCCCTATCAAGTTATCTTGCCTGGCTTAAAGAGGTAGATGAGGATGAGTTTGTTAAGTCTCCGACCAGCGGGGGCTGGTCTTATTCAGAAGTCTTTTGCCATGTGATACAGGTAAACGTGAGATCGATACTTGCAGTGGAGAGATGTATTTATGCGAAATCAGGTCACCGGACATCGGGGCCTAACCTTATTGCGCGACTCATTCTTTATATGGGCAAGTTTCCGCCTGTGAAGATCAAAGCGCATCCGAAAGTATTGTCTATTGTTAAAACGGTTACTAAAGAGGAGGCCAGAAATGACATGCTTGTATTTTGTAACAAGCTACAGGATTTGCTGCCCAAATTGATGAAAGTGCCTGTGCATCAGCGGACACGCCATGCGCGTCTCGGCATGCTGAATTGCGGCGAATGGCTGAAATTCATCGACATTCACACGCGACATCATTTAAAGCAGTTGGAAAGGATAAGAAAAAGTTCCTAATATTGCCCTTTATTCAGGGACAACCCGCATGATCAATCAGTTCAGAACAATAAATCCCATCAATATCCTACTTCTGCTTATTGTAGCTGTGCTCATAAGGGTGGGGGTGTTATTCAATTTACCGGAGTCATTGAATGTGTCCTTGGTTGAGCCATATACGGGGGTGTTGCTGCAATTGCCGGCCGATTTTTTCAGTCCGTTCAGCAGCGTGTTTTATGCTGTGATCATATCTGTTATTCAGGCGCTGATTCTTAACCGCATGGTTAACAGTTACAATTTATTGCCGAAGCCTACGTTCCTTCCTGCGCTGATGTATGTTACCTTAACGGCGCTTATTACCCCTTTTATAGTACTTAGTCCGGTACTTATTGCCAACTTTTTTCTCTTATGGCTGATTGAGAAGTTTCTGAGCATCTACCGGAAAGACAATGTTATAGCGGTTGTCTTTGATATGGGGATGATTGTTGGTGCCGGTACGCTGGTTTACTTTCCCTTTATAATCATGTTGCTTCTGCTCTGGATTGTTCTGCTGATCTTCAGACCTTTTAACTGGCGGGAGTGGGTGTCGGGCATTATTGGCTTTCTGACTGTATGTTTGTTTCTGGCGGTGCTGAATTATCTTAACGACTCGTGGGGGGTTCTTTCAGCAACGGCATTTCCTTTCGCAACAGCCTTTCCGAATGATTTTCCTATTAATTTGTATGATTATACAGTGCTTGTGCCGGTAATCGGACTTTCATTCTTATCCTTTCTTACGATCAGCCAGAAGCTGAACAGAAGTAATGTGCATGTAAGGAAATCATATCTGACCTTACTGTTTATGTTTCTTTTTGCCGCATCTTCGTTTTACATTAAATCGGAATATAATATCTATCATTTTATTCTTACTCTTCCGCCTTTAGCAATCTTTCTGGGGCATTATTTCATTTCTGCACAGAAACGTTGGTTCTACGAATCGCTTTATCTGGTACTGATCGGCTGTATTATCTATTTTCAGATCTTTTAGATTGCACGGTATTCATTAACCTTTTTTAACACTTCATCGGCCGATAGCAATCAAAATTTAAATAGTTTTGTGATATGATATTCAGGCTTGTAGTGCGACTTTGTAAAACGCAATGGTAAACCTTGTTATAGATATAGGTAATACTCTGACTAAAGTCGCGCTGTTCAGCGGGCATGATTTGAAAGAGACCCACGTGTTTGTCGGGAGCGGCAAAGAAGATATTCAGCACTTACTGAAGCTACGAAGTATAGACAATGCTATCATTTCATCGGTAAAAGAAGATCCGGAAGATTACCACGGAATCTTTGAAGGAAAAGCAAAGCTGCTTCGTTTCTCTGCTGAACATTCCTGGTGGATTGATAACCGGTACAGGACGCCAAATACTTTGGGTCTTGACAGGCTGGCAGCTATAATTGGTGCCGCAGCTTTGTATCCGGAAAGTAATTGTTTATGTATCGACGCCGGCACCTGCATTACCTATGATTTCATTGATTCTGACAGACGTTACTTCGGAGGAGCGATCGCACCGGGACTGCAGATGAGACTGAGATCCATGAATGCTTTTACAGAAAGGTTGCCCCTGGTACCTATAGAAACAGAATTTGATAGTGAGTATGGCAGAGACACTGCAGAGGCGATATTAGCGGGCGCTATGACGGGCACATATCATGAGATGTCCGGCTTTATAAATAGTTATATAACAAGGTTTCCGGATCTTAAGGTGCTGATATGTGGAGGGGATGCGAATTTTTTTGTCAGTCGGCTGAAAAATAGCATCTTTGCGCACATTGTTGAACCCGAGCCAAACCTGGTGCTTATTGGTTTAAACGAAGTTATTCATCAGTATAATGACAAAAATTTTTAAGAATATATTATTCGTAGTGACAGTTTGCAGCGGATTGAGTGCCTCATCGCAGACGACAACAAGTTCCGTTTATTCACAATTTGGAATCGGATCCCTGAACGGATCTTTGCTTCCGCAGAACCGTGCGATGGGCGGAATCTCTTCGGGTCTGCGCAAACCGGGTTCATATAACAATATTAACCTTGCTAATCCCGCTTCTTATTCTTCGATCAGAATGACCACTTTCGATGCGGGAATTTCCTCGGAGTACATGAGCAGAAGCAGAGGGGGCGTGTCTGAAACGGATTTTACAGGTTCATTGAGCCATTTACTTTTTGCGGTACCTGTTAGCAAGAAATCGGCAATGAGTTTTGGACTGATACCTTACAGCAGCCTTGGCTATCAGTCAAGACAGAGCTCTATGTTGGACACCACAGCCATCGATTATGTTTACGGAGGAGACGGCGGACTATCTAAATTCTATCTGGGATACGGATTGCAAATCGGTAAGCACCTGAGTATTGGATTTAACGCCGGATATATTTTCGGTAAGTTAGAGGAGACCCGTTCTGCTGAATTTCCAAATGATTTTAGCGCCTATAATACCAGAATACAGGATAACAGCTCTATCGGTGGATTCAACTTTGACTATGGTCTTCAATATTTCACCAATCTGTCTCCCAAGGTAAAACTTACACTGGGTTATACTGGAAGCTCGGGTCCTAATCTGGATCTGGAAAGAAGTACAGTAGCATCACGTTATCTGAAGTCTTCTGAAGGAGAAGATGTCGCATCGGATACTACCTACCTCAACGAAAGGGGAAAGTCTACGATTAAGTTGCCGATGATGCATACAGGAGGTTTCGTTATTGAAAAAACGAATAACTGGTTATTTGGAGCAGATTTTAAATATGGTAAATGGGAGGATTACAGGGAAGCAGGTATTAATCCTGGCCTTAACAACTCATACGGAATTGCAATAGGAACGCAGATCACTCCGGACATCAATTCGGTGGGCAGTTATTTGAAAGTGGTTGACTATCGCTTAGGGTTCAGGTACGATAAGACTTACATGAATCTTAACAATACAGACATCAAGGATATGGCGATAACACTGGGATTCGGTTTCCCGTTACAGGCTAGTCCAACGCGTACCACTTTTTACAAAGTAAACTTCGCTGCTGAACTGGGTCAACGCGGTCCAAACTCCGCATCGCTGGTGCGTGAGAAATATGTTAACTTTTCTATCGGCTTTACACTGAACGATCAGTGGTTTAGAAGGTATAAATTTGATTAAAGTTGAAAGTAGTCAGAACCTGGGCATTTGCTTGTTTGATGATTTCGATGTCCCTGCAGTCTTGCGAAAACGATCTCAGGGACGTGGAGAAGATCTCGGCTGATAACAGCTTGCTACCTGTAGATAAGTCTTACGGGGTGGAGGTGATCTATAGTGACTCTGCCATTGTAAAAGCGAAAATGCTCGCTCCCCAGGTTGACCGTTATAAAGACAAAAAATATGATGAGATGATCAAAGGGGTCACTCTTATTTTTTATGATGAAAACCAAAAAGAAACCAGTCGGATTGTATCCGATTATGCTATAAGGCGTGAAGGTGAAGGTCTCGTAGAGCTCAGAAAGAACGTAGTGGCAACTAATACGAAAGGCGATGTCTATAAATCGGATGAACTGATCTGGGATGAGAAACAACGGAAGTTTTATTCCAACAAGATGGTTCAGGTTACTCAAAAAAACGGTAACGTGTTATTCGGGACCGGATTTGAAAGCGACGAGACATTCAAGAAGTCAAGGATCTTCAATGCTACAGGAAACTTTCCGTCGGGAGCTGGTTTAATGCAGTAAAATATGAAGTACATCTAACCAGTATTTTGTATTCGTATATTTTTTTAAAAATTGTATCTTGCGCCCTCTTTTTAAGGAGAATAATTTAGTTTGAATATGGGAATAATGAGTTTCTTGCGAAACCGTGCCGGGTATATCCTGGTAGGAGCTATAGGTTTTGCAATTGTTGCATTTTTGATAGGGGATGTGGTGAACTATGGAGGATCGTTCATGGGTGGTGACCGTACTACTGTTGGTGAAGTTGCCGGTGAGAAGATTAACTTCGATGAATTCAAAGCTCAGGTAGATCAAAACGAAGCGAATTTCAAACAACAAATGGGTCAGGCTACACTGAATCCACAGATGGCATCCTATGTACTGGAGAACACCTGGAACCAAAGAATTTCTGAAGTCCTGTTAAATAAGGAGGTTGAAAGACTTGGTCTTAGTGTTGGAGAGCAGGAACGCGAAGATCTTGTTTCCGGAAAGAATCCTGATCCACAGATCATCCAGGCTTTTGGTAACCCGGAAACAGGGCAGCTTGACAGAGGTCAGTTGACTAACTTTCAGAATAACCTGAAAAGCCAGGATCCTAACAGCCCGGTTCGTCAGCAATGGGTGAACTTCCTGTTATCCATACAGCGTAACCGCTTATTCCAGAAATACAACAACCTGGTTAAAAACAGTATTTATGTGACTTCTCTTGAAGCGCGTGAAGAGTATAATCAGCGTAACAAACTGGCAAATTTCAACTATGTTAATCTTGAATATTCATCAATCCCTGATAACCAGGTAAAACTTACTGATGGTGATTATTCTGAGTATTATAATGAAAATAAGAACCTGTTCATCAACAAGGAAGAGTCACGCACAATAGAATATGTAGCGTTTGACGCAAGTCCTTCGAAAAGTGATACAGCAGCGGCGCTTCAGGCGATCAATAAGATTGCTGCTGACTTTAAGACTACACCTAACGATTCGCTATTTGTAAGCATTAATGCTGATACAAAAATGCCTCTGACTTATGTGAAGAAAGGTCAGTTGGAACCTGCGCTTGATTCAGTTGTATTTAATACATCTGTTGGTACTGTTGTAGGCCCGGTATTCACAAACGGATCATATAAGCTGGCAAAGCTTGTTGATACCCGCATGAGTCCTGATTCTGTTAAGGCAAGTCATATCCTGATCAGCCCGGCTACAGAAGGAAGTCCGGAAAGAGCTAAGACGAAAGCAGATTCAATTTACAACGTTATTAAAAATGGTGGCAATTTCGCTGAGCTTGCTTCACGATTTGGTAGCGATGGAACAAAAGATAAAGGCGGCGACCTGGGTACTTTTGGAAGAGGGTCTATGATCCCTGCTTTCGAAGAGGCGGTTTTCAATGGCAAGCCTGGTGATCTGAAAGTAGTCACTACTCAGTATGGAACACATGTGATCCGTATCGACAGACAAGTTGGATCTTCAAGAGTTGCTAAGGTGGCAATCGTTGACAAGGCTGTGATCAGCAGCAGTCAGACGCAATCAACAGCTTTTGCTAAGGCATCAGCTTTCCTTTCGGATGCAAAAGATGCGAAGTCATTTGAGGAACGTGCCAAGAAAGATAAAGTAACCAAACTACTTGCAGAGAATTTAACACCTTCACAATCTAACATCCCGGGTTTTGAAAATCCTCGTGAACTTGTTCGCTGGGCATTTGAGTCTGAAGAAGGCGATGTTTCAGAAAAGGTATTTGAAGTGGGTGACCGTTTCGTAGTTGCAAGAGTTACAGATGTCCGTGAAGTCGGAACGCTTCCGCTGGAGAAAGTTAAGCTTCAGATAGAGCCTGTAGTGCGTAATCGTGCAAAGGCGAAGATGCTGACTGAAAAATTGGAGAAGGCTCTTGCAGGAGCGTCTTCTATCAACCAGGTTGCTTCAAAGGTCGGTCGTCCGGTAACCCCTGTACAGAATATCGTTTTTGCTAACCCGGTTCTTCCAGGTATCGCTCAGGAGAACAAAGTTGTTGGAACTGTATTTGGTCTCCAGCCTAAGAAGCTGTCAAAGGTCATCAGAGGCGAGCAGGGAGTATATGTAGTTCAGGTAAATGGATTTACCAATCCTGCACCACTGACGAACACCATCAACCAGAAGCAGCAGATTGCACAGGCTTTGGATCAACGAGCACAAGGTCAGGTTTTGGAAGTACTGCGTGACCTGGCAAAGGTTAAAGATTACAGGTTACGGTTCTTTTAGTGAGAATTAATAGATGCACAAGAAATCCCGGAGAGTTATCTTCGGGATTTTTTATTTTATAACGATGAAGCTAAAACAATATGTCGTTTCAAGTTTTTACTTTAGACTTATAACAAATCGTTAAACAAACACGACATTTGTTATTTGGAGGATTAAAATGGAAATACAGGAAAATATAGTAAATAGAGTTGCATTAAGTGGATTGATCAGCTTTGATCCTGCAGTACTGTATTTGGAAGGCGAGCGTGTGGTATACGATATTAAAGAGAATCTCTTTCATGGCCTCCTTTTACGTGAAAAAGATTTTAGAGAATTTATCAAACTGCATGACTGGAGCCAATACAGTGGTAAGCACATTGCTTTAACGTGTTCTTCAGATGCCATCGTGCCTACCTGGGCTTATATGCTGCTGGCGAATAAGCTTGAGCCTTATGCATCAACGGTGGTTTTTGGGTCATTGGAAACGCTTGAAGCAGTTCTGTTTGACCGGGCGGTTCAGGCTCTCGATATGGAACAATACAAGGATCAGCGCGTTGTTATTAAGGGTTGTGGCGAGATACCAGTACCGGTATCTGCTTATGCAGAGCTAACCAGGAGGCTAAGTGCAGTTGCTAAAAGTATTATGTACGGGGAGCCTTGCTCTACTGTGCCTATTTATAAGCGTAAAGACTAATTGTATAGCATGAAGAGATTGTTGTTGGTTTTACCACTCGTCTTGTGGATCACGGGGACTTTCTCTCAAAGCCTTGACTATAGGAAAGAGCCGGCGTTTAAGCCGGGCGAAGAGCTGAAGTACAGGCTCCGTTATGGATTTATCACTGCTGCTGAGGCTACTCTAAGGGTGTTGTCGACAGATACAAAGTTTGATAACCGTTCGGTTTATCATCTCCTGGCGGAGGGTCGTACTGCCGCATCATTTAATTTGTTCTATAAGGTTCGGAATCGTTATGATTCCTATATCGACCAGACTACACTTTTGCCTTACCTGTATACGGAAAATATTCGTGAAGCGAACTACCGGAGACAGGATAGAGTAAGGTTCAATCAGCAAACGAATAAGGTTACGGGAAAGAAGGGTACGTTTAATGGCAAGGACAAGACGTTTGATCTGGTTTCTGCGTTCTACTTCGCACGGAGCCTGGATCTGGATGGAATCAAAGTGGGTACTGTATTTACCATTCCCTATTTTCTTGATGATGAAGTCTCAGAACTCAAGATTACTTATGTCGGAAAAGAACAGGTAAAAAGTGCCATAGGAACCGTGACTTGTCTGAAGTTTAACCCGTCGATCAAGCCGGGCCGTATCTTCAAAAAGGACAGCAAGCTATACCTTTGGATAACGGATGATGGTAACCGTATTCCCGTCAAAGCGCAGGTTGAGATCCTGGTTGGCTCCGTCACGCTCGAGCTTACTTCTGCCAAAGGCCTACGATATTAAGAATAGGCTTTTTTTCTGATCATTTATTCCGACCTTTGCGCTCAAATTCAGAATGATATGTTAGAAGTACAGCAAACCTTGGTGCATGAGGACGTTTTAAGTGAGAGTTTCGTTTGCAATCTGGATAAATGTAAGGGCGCATGCTGCGTAGAGGGCGATTCAGGAGCCCCTCTGGAGATGTCTGAATTGAAGATACTGGAGGATATCTATCCGCATGTAAAGCCGTATATGACAGATATTGGTATCGAGACGATAGAACGCACCGGTACCTGGGTTAAAGATTTTGAGGGAGATTATACGACTCCATGTGTAGATGACAATAAGGAATGTGCCTATGTTATGTGGGAAAATGGGATTAGTAAATGCGCCATTGAAAGAGCATATCTGGATGGTAAGATCCACTGGAAAAAGCCGATCTCCTGTCATCTTTACCCCATCCGCGTTACCGCATACCCTGAATTCGATGTTTTAAATTATGATCGCTGGCATATTTGTAAGCCGGCTTGCTCATTTGGAAAGGAACTGAAGATACCTGTTTATAGATTCCTGAAGGAGCCGCTTATCAGAAAGTATGGTGAAGAGTGGTATGCTGAGCTTGAGACTTCGGTCGAAGGTTAAATTCTGGAACATTTGATTAGGTCTGCCTCATGCTTGACCTCCTATATCCATATTGGTATATTTTCGATATTAAGCCTTATTTAGTAAAAGACCCTCAATGCTAATATGATATAGGTTTTAGGAAATATCCTACATAAAAAAGCTTTAAACCTCGTGTATATTTGATTTATACACGGAGTTGTATAACCAATGTAAACGTTTTCATTAAGTCTGTACCTTTCTAAACACTCTGCTGCGTTGGTGGCAGAAGGCTCAATTATATAACTGTACATATAGCGGTTTGACCATCGCTTGTTCCTTAAATTGCTAAATTTTAACTAACCAAGTAAATATGAAAGAAAATTTACACAAGCAACATCAGTTGAAAAGGGGTACAAAGGTTGCCTTTATTCATTTACTCACAGCGCTCTTTCTAGGCAACGTTTCAGACGTAGTTGCTGCTAATCCAGCCGAGATAGCCAGGAACAGAAGTTCTTTGATGGCCTCGCGTATCAACGTTACCGGGACAGTCAGAGATTCGAAAGGAGAACCTTTACCTGGGGTAACTGTCAAGATCAAGGGATCCAAAACAGCAACGAGCACCGACGTAAATGGTGTTTACCGGATAAATTTACCAGCTGGTAATGAAACGCTGGTCTTCAGTTTTCTAGGATTCAAAACCACTGAGGTCGCAGTTCAGGGAAGAGTCTCTTTGGACGTAGCGCTTCAGGACGAAACATCGTCTCTTGATGAGGTGATCGTAACAGGGTATGGTCAGAAAAAGAGATCAGAGATCGTCGGTTCTGTTGCTACGATATCCGGCGAGGAGTTACAGGATATACCTGCACCAAATATTGCGGCAGCATTGAGGGGCCGGATTGCAGGTGTTAGTGTTGGTCAGGTATCAGGAAAGCCAGGTGCATCGATCGATTTGAATATCAGAAATTCCTCGACGAGTCAGCAGGGTAATACCATAGGGGCAACTTCAGAACCACTTTACATTATCGATGGAATTACAGTAGGTAGTGAAACGTTTGATAACCTGGATGCTTCCATGATTGATAACCTCACTATCCTGAAAGATGCTTCTGCAGCAATTTATGGTGCTGCAGGTGCGAAGGGCGTTGTTCTTGTCACTACCAAAAGGGGAAAGCAGGGTAAGCCAAGTGTTACATATAATGGATATCTCGGAGTTTCAGATGCAGCCAAGACTCCTGATATGCTATCTCCTTATGAACATGCTGTACTGATGAATGAGGGAAACCTGATTGGGAATAAGCCGGAATCAAACTTCTTCTCTCCAGCGGATCTGGACTACCTCAAGACATTAAAAACCAAGAGTTGGTATGATGAATTATGGAGTTCATCAATGATGCAACGACACAATCTCAGCATCTCAGGCGGAAGTGATAAGATCACTTTCTTCGCAGGTGGTAGTTACCAGAACGAGAACGGTAACTATGAAGGATTAAAAGTCGATAAGTACACAATGCGGAGTGGAATGACTGCTAATATACTTCCCGGACTGAAGGCAGATGTTAATTTCAATGTGGACAACTTGAGCCGAAAAGGACGGAACGACGTTGGAAAAGAAACTGATGAGGATTTTTTCCGTTCTATTATTACAGTACCTGGATGGGTGCCGATCAGCATTGACGGAAAACCGGTAGATTTTGGAACCAATCCTCTTGCACTTTTAAATTCCGGGTCCTTTGATGAACGCGGATCTCAGGGATACAGAATCAATGCCAGTCTGAACTATCAACCGGAATTTTTAAAAGGCTTCACCGCTAAGTTCCAAATTTCCCAGGGAGGAACGAGTTCTAATACCAGGTTTTACAAGGCGCCCTACAATGAGTACGCTTTCGCTATGACTGGTAATAATAATAAGTTCTTTACCAACCTTCCGGCGACTGATAGAGATAGCGTTGTTTCTGTTGTAAGTATGACCAATGCTGAAACCAGGGCAGGCCAGACCAGAGGAAACAGCTATCAGGGCTTCCTGACTTTACAGTACGCAAAGACATTGGGGTTGCATACGTTTGACTTAACTGTTGGGGGAGAACAAACGGAGGCTTATAATGAGACGCAATCAAATGTATGGGTTGGTCAATTAGTTCCGGGAATCGAGGATCCGTGGGCATTTGACGTCAATAAGATTCAGACTCCGGCAAGATCTGTCTCTGAGTCAACAAAGCGTTCATTTTTCGGTCGCTTTAATTACGACATCGATAAAAAATACCTGCTGGAGGCAGTAGGCCGACTTGACGCATCTTCGAATTTTGCGGCTGGAAACAGATGGGGCTTTTCACCGAGTATTGGCGCTGGCTGGGTGATCAGCAGTGAAGATTTCTTTAAGGACAATGTAAAGTTTATCAATTTCCTTAAGCTAAAAGCAAACTATGGTATAACGGGTGATGACCGCGTCGCACAAAGACTTTGGCAGGAACGATACCTGATCAGTTTGAATGACGGATATCTGTTTGGTTCCAACAACAGCATAGGTTTAAATCCTGGCGTGCTTCCGAATGCCTTTATTACATGGGAGAAAAAAGAGACAATCAACGTAGGTTTGGAAGCTTCCCTTTTTAACGGAAAACTGGATCTCGGAGTAGAAGTTTTTCGCAACCGGACTTTCGACGGGTTTGATGGGGGCGTAGACAAGCTTTACCCGATGTATGCCGGTTTTAAGTCTGCTACAGTAAACTACCGGGAAGTATACAATTGGGGATCAGAGTTTAATGTAGGTTACAAGGCTAATCTAAGCCGGGATCTTAAACTATCCGCTAACATGAACTTTAGCTTTGGCAATTCAGTAGTTTACCGGGAGTTATACAACCCGAATGAGCTTCCTATTATCATTGGTGAGGATATTATAATGGCGGGGTTGGATCCAAGGGTATACAATTCGGGGAATATAGGTCTGATATCTACAGGTATGCTACGAACACAGGACGAGGTAGATGCATTCTTGCTGAAAAACCCGAATTATTCATTCAGAGGGATCATACCGGAACCGGGATGGCTGACTTACGAGGATATGAACAAGGACGGTATCATCAATGAGTCGGATATGGTTCCCATGTATGATCGAATCAGCCCATTTCTTAGCACAGGTATCTCATTGAACCTGGCATATAAAGATCTGAGCCTGAGCACAAACATAGCTGCGAGGTTTGGTGGCAAGGTATTTTATGACAGCAGAGCCGTTGAAGATGCTACTTTGGATAAAAATGTTCTCACGATATGGCGCGATCGCTGGACTCCGGATAATCCAACGCAAGGAAAAATGCCACGGTATGATGATCCGTCAATAGGTGTCAACTCGACGTTCTGGTCAGTGGATGGTACTATGATCCGGGTAAATAATATGACATTAAGCTATAAGGTCCCTTCAAGGATTGCGGGTCGGCTTGGGCTTGGAAACGCACGTATACTCGCGACGGGAAATAATTTATGGACAATTGTAAACCCTTTGAAATATAAAGACCCGTATACATCCGGTGCTTATGATTATCCTACTATCAGGACGATCTCTCTGGGGTTAAGTGTTAACTTTTAATATGATCAACGGTGATGATTAAGACATATAAAAATATAATGAAAAGATCTTTAGTAGTCTTAGCTATAGCTACTTTCTTTTCAGCTTGTGTGAATAAAGATGATTTCTTCGAATTAGAAGACAGGGGCGGAATAGACGCCGCAATCTGGAGTACTGAAGGTGCAGTGGAGATGCACCTGCGGGAAACCTATGATATGGCTATGCCGAGATTTCCTTTCCAGGATAGCTATGACCGCTATCCTATTCACCTGGCCAGTGATGAAAGTTATTTTTCAGGAAATGATCAATGGGCGAAAGCGGCATTGGGAGTTCAGGGCGTTCTGGCCAATAACGATGTTCGGTTTGTTGGAAATAAATACCAGGGAAATAACTTTGGTGACAACCGATATTTCGACATCGCACGTGCAAATAATGCAATAGCTTATATACCCGCAGGTACAATGCCGGAAGCTGTGAAGACAAAGTTCTTAGGTCAATACCACGTACTGAGGGCCATGAATTACTTTGAACTGGTTAAAGTGTATGGTGGAGTACCATTAGTGCTTGAGCCTCAAACGCCCAGTAGCCTGAATGTTGGTGGACGGGCGAGTGCGCGCGCGTGTTTTGATCAGATAATTAAAGATCTGGATCTTGGTATGGAGTATCTGACTGGTGCGACCTGGACTGATAATTCAGGCGTAGGTCGGGTAAGCCGGGAAATAGCCGCTGTTTTGAAAGCTAAAGTTCTCCTCTATTGGGCGAGTCCGCAATTCAACCCCAGAAATGATGGAAAGCATGCTTATGACGCCAGCAGATGGAATACAGCGTTGCAAGCGAATAAAGAGGCATACGATATCTGTGTGGCGGCTGGACGTAAATTAATGCCTTCCTATGGAGAAATATTCAAAGTTGAGGGAACTGGCAATACGGAGGCCATTCTTATCCGGAGCTACTCCAGTACGGTGGAAAGAAGAGGACACAATACCGAAAACCGGATAAGACCTAAGAGTGAAAGCGGATCAGCTTACAATGGTTTTATTCCTACAACGATTTTGCTTGATGCTTACCCAATGAAAGATGGTAATTCGATCGGTGCTGGTTCGAAATACACTTATGATCCTGTCATGTTTTGGCAGAACCGTGATCCGCGGTTTGAGGCGACCTATGCTTACAATGGAAGCGTTTGGCCATTAAGTAATAAGTCTGGCAGGAGACAGTGGAATTATGAAAGGTCAGCAGATGCAGACTATGGTATTTACAGCAAGAAATTTTCAATACCATCGCTGGCTACAAGCGCGGTTGCTTATTCGAATAATATCGGCGGAAATGGAATGGATTGGATTGAGATACGTTTTGCTGAGGTAATGTTAAATTATGCTGAATGTCTGAATGAGACTGGAGATTTGGGTCTGGCAAAAAATCTTGTCCGAGAGATCCGTAAAAGGGCTGGAATTGAAGAGGGAGATGCCAGTAATGATTATGGGCTTACAACCGGTGCTGCAGATATGGCGACTATGCGTGAGCTGATCACTAATGAGCGTATGATAGAGTTTGCGTTTGAGAACAAGCGGAATGCCGATCTGAGAAGGTTAAGAAAATGGCACACGTTGAATGGAACGATCCAGACGATACGGATAGGACTAAATGCTGATGGAGACAATGCACTCAAAGCGATGAAAGATCTTTTGGAAGCCCCTCTCCCTAATTCGACCACTCTGATGCGGGATACCATTAACGTCAATAACAAGAGTACATACTTGAAGTATTTCAGACCTGGAATTATGACCCCTAGCAATGTCGGGCCATTCAATATTCCGGAGTATCATTACTTCTACACGTTCCATAATGACTTTATGTATTCCAGCGCCCTCCTGCTGCCAACTATCGGCTGGGTAGGAGGATCATTTGATCCTTTAGACTAATCAGACAATTTAATTATACTAAAATGACAAAAAGAAATTTCCAGATAATCGGTCTGATTACCGGACTGATGTTCATCTTTACCGCATGTAAGAAGGAGGCACCAAATATCTATAATATGTTCAATGATGTTTCGGTAACCTTTCATGATAGTCATCCTTTTAGCATAGCAGACTATAAAGAGATCAATGAGGGAGACAGTGTATACATTGATTATACAATAACTTCTTCTAAAGAAGATATGGCTGCTGTTTGCGTTAAAAGGGAAGGCCAGGAAAATCCGGTTTTACAAATCAACCTACCGGATGGGGTCGACAAGCGTAGTTATTCAGGCGTTTACAAGATACTGGCTAACCGCGCGGGCGAGAATAAATATCGAATTTATGCATTGAACAAGCAGGCTCAATACATCGGCGATGGCTACAAAGCTGTCACTTTTAATGTGAAACCAAATTTTGTGCTGACGCCAAACAGGAGGGTTTATCTACCAGATTCTGTTTTCTCTACTAATTTGCCGGTATATTACTCTATAAAGCATGGAAAGGCTTTTACGTATGCTGAAGGGCAGGCTGTTTCAGCAGATCTTGACTTTGCTTTTTACCGTAAGCCCGCAGCTGTGAATGATCAGAATGGCACCCATCTCCATTTATATCACATGTATTCCTTAAGTGCTACGCCACTGCCGGTTACTGGTTATGATGTGACATCCTGGACGAAGAGGGAAACATTATTTAGTAAACCTTTTGCAGAAGCCACTGCTTTTACCAATAATCTTACATCAGGTGTTTCTATCGCTTCAACTGCTGCCTCAAAGACCATTAATCTAAAGGCTACTGCACCTACTTCATCTGAAACATTAAAGTTAAACTCGGTTGTTTATTTTAAAACTCCGGAAGGAAAATTTGGTGCTGTCCATATCAAGCAAATTGATTTTGATTATGAAAAAAGACCGTACATGGTAATTAATGTAAAGATCCAGAATTAGCAAAGATATCAGGTTTAATTTATCAGGTGTAAGAGTGCTGTTCAAGCACTTCTTAGCCTGATGATTGATCTCACAGCCCAATATTCTATAGATAAGTACATATTACGAAATCTTTTTCTTGAAGACAGGAACAATCCATTTATTAACCAGGATACGCATACAAACAAATAATGTGAAGAAGACGAGAATTATACTGATAAGCTTCATATGCTTATCACTGCTAACTATAGGTGCAAGAGCACAGGATGTTGCCTCACAATTGTCGGAGTACCGAAAGGTGGCTAACGAACGGGCTGATAAGATTGTAGGATCGCTTCAGATTGCAGATCAGGTTAAAGCGCTTAAAGTACGGGATCTTATTGCTGATCAGTACAGCAATTTGAATCAGATTCATAGTGCGAGAGATAAAAAGATTGAGCAGCTAAAAGCACAAAAGGCATCAGACGAGAAGATAGTCAACGTTAGACGGGACGCAGACAGTAGAATTGTCAAATTGCAATCTACGTTTGTACGTTCTCTTTCTGCAGAGTTGAGCACACAACAGACCGATGCTGTGAAGGATGGTATGACCTATAATACAGTGCCGTTAACTTATAAAAATTATTTGCTCATGTTACCTTATTTAAGTGACGAAGAGCAAAGCAAGATTTGGAGTTTTTTGACTGAAGCCAGGGATCATGCAATGAATGGCGGCTCATCAAAAGAGAAGCATGCCTGGTTCAACAAGTACAAAGGAAAGATAGCTAATTATTTAGCTGCGAGAGGTTATGATCTTAAGAATGAAGGTGTGGAATGGGCGGCCAGGCGTGATCTTAACGCGACTTCTTTGGCAATAACGGAATCTAACCGGATTATCAAGATTTTAGCGATTAACGACGCTGGAAAGAATGAATCTGTCCGAAATCTGATTGCACATCAATATCAAGTGATTGAGAATGTTCAGAATTATAGAAAATTAAAATCGGAAGAAAACAAAAAGCTTGGGAGTAAGGATGTAATTGATAAAGCCGATGAGAAAGTGTGGCTTGATTCAAAGGCAAAGCTTGATAAGCAACGGTCATTGTACATCGGCAAATTGTCGGAATTTCTTGATAAGGAGCAGCAGGAGATTGTGAAAAATGAGATGACAAGTAACGGTTTAGACAAAGAATATACTAAGTTTCAGAATCTGCTCCCAGGCCTTAAAGAAGATCATAAGCAAAAGGTATATGAGTATTTGGTTGAGGCTCGGGATAATGCGATGAACGTTCTTACTAATCGGGAAAAAAATCAGTGGTTCGCCAAATATCGGGGCCGAGCCAATAATTATCTTTCTTCCGAAGGCTATGATTTAAGAAAAGCGACTGAAGAGTTGGAGAAAAGACAAAAGGAAGATTAAAAGCGTGGGAGTATGTAACAGCTAATGTTACTACTCCCACATTTTTTTGCCTTAAACGGTAGTTGTTTTGATATATAATTCTTTCATTTGAGCTTCCGCAATCGTAGATGGGGAGTCGATCATAACATCTCTTCCCGAATTGTTTTTAGGGAAGGCGATGACATCGCGGATAGAATCAAGTCCGGAGAAGATAGATACCAGACGGTCGAAACCAAAGGCTATACCACCATGTGGCGGAGCACCATATTCAAAGGCATCCATTAAAAATCCAAATTGCTTCTGTGCTTCATCTTTGGAGAAACCAAGATGCCTGAACATCAGGGCCTGTAGGGTACGATCATGGATACGGATGGATCCACCGCCTATTTCTGTTCCGTTGATCACAAGATCATACGCGTTTGCCCTAACATCCCCAGGATTGGTATCTAATAGGGAGATATCTTCGGGTTTCGGAGAGGTGAAGGGGTGGTGCATTGCGTGATAGCGGCCGGATTCTTCATCCCATTCCAGCAATGGAAAATCGATTACCCAAAGAGGAGCAAACTTGTTTTTGTCGCGGAGGGCAAGACGGCTTCCCATTTCAAGACGCAGTTCGTTTAATTGTTTACGTACTTTATCTGTATTGCCGCTTAAAACCAGGAACAAGTCACCCGGTTCACCATTAAACGCCGCGGACCATGCTTTCAGATCTTCTTCATTGTAGAACTTGTCAACGGAAGATTTCAGTGTTCCATCTGCATTGAAACGGCAGTATACCATTCCGGTTGCGCCTACCTGAGGTCTTTTTATAAAGTCGGTCAGTTCATCCAGTTGTTTACGCGTATAATGAGCGCAGCCTTTGGCGTTGATGCCTACTACCAGCTCGGCTCCGTCGAACACAGGGAAGCCCTTCCCTTTAGCCACTTCATTGAGTTCTACAAACTGCATTCCGAAACGGGTATCAGGTTTGTCTGATCCATAAAGTCGCATGGCATCTGCGTAAGACATACGGGGGAAGTCGCCGATCTCAATACCTTTAACATTTCTGAACAGGTGGGTTGTTAATCCCTCAAAGAGGTTGAGGATGTCTTCCTGTTCGATAAAGGCCATCTCGCAATCTATCTGGGTAAATTCAGGCTGACGGTCTGCGCGCAAGTCTTCATCGCGGAAACACTTTACGATCTGGAAGTAGCGGTCAAATCCTGAAACCATCAGCAATTGTTTGAAGGTCTGAGGAGATTGAGGAAGAGCGTAAAATTCTCCAGGGTTCATGCGGCTGGGCACGACAAAGTCTCTTGCACCTTCAGGAGTAGACTTAATGAGGACCGGCGTCTCTACTTCAAGGAAATTCTGGTTGTCTAAATATTTTCTGATTTCCTGGGCCATCTTGTGGCGAAGGATCATATTGTTGCGAAGCGGCGCACGTCTCAGATCAAGATATCTGTATTTCATGCGAAGGTCGTCGCCTCCGTCGGTTTCGTCTTCTATAAGGAAAGGAGGAAGCTTGGCTGCATTGAGTACTTCAAGTGCGGAGACCTTCAGTTCGATGTCGCCTGTTGGTATTTTCGGATTCTTATTGGAACGCTCGACAACGGTCCCGGTCACCTTTATTACATACTCGCGGGAGATCTCACGTGCCTGGGCACATAAGTCTTTATCCTCATCCATATTAAACACCAGCTGCGTAATTCCGTATCTGTCGCGGACGTCGATAAATGTCATTCCGCCAAGGTCACGGGACTTCTGTACCCATCCGGCCAGGATGACTTCTTTACCTAAATCATTAAGATTTAATTCACCGCAAGTATTCGTTCTATGCATATAAATTTTGTTAGACCTGCAAAAGTAAGTACTTCTGAGGGTATGTTTCTATTGTTTTGTTAGATTGTATAGATGTAATTCCACGTGGAACTACCGTATGTCTCCTTCGAAGACATATTCGGCCGGACCTTCAAGGAAGATGTTGGAAAATTTTTCACCATCATAATGGAAACGGATGTTCAGATTGCCGCCGAGTACTTTCACCTTTGTGGATATGTCACCACTTTGGCCTTTTGCTTTAGCCATGGCCAGTGCAACAGCAGTAGCGCCTGTTCCGCATGCGAAGGTTTCGTCTTCTACTCCCCGTTCATAGGTACGCACGAAGTAGTGATCGTTCATGTCCTCTACGAAGTTTACGTTGATTCCTTTTTCTTTATATGTTTCATTATAGCGAATAGCCCTTCCTTCTGCATGCACATCCTTTTGTGATAATCCGGATGCACTGACTACGTAATGAGGAGATCCTGTATTTAATACCTGAGCTGTTCCGTCGGTTAGGATAGATTGCACATCAATCATCTGTAAGCTAACCCAATTTCCTGCTTCTGAAACTTTGGCATAATGTGGGCCATCGACTGCCAAAAAGTTAGTTTCAAGGTTAATAACACCTAAGTGCTTTGCGAAGGCTACAATGCATCGGCCCCCATTTCCGCACATACTGGAAGGCTGTCCATCTGAATTATAGTAGATCATTTCAAAATCATAACCTTCTCTGGACTGCAGAAACATCATTCCATCAGCACCTACGCCGAATCGTCTGTCGCAGATGGACGCTATCCAGGCCGGATTTTCGTGGTTTAAATCCCGATCTCTGTTGTCGACAAGTATGAAATCGTTGCCGGCGCCCTGATATTTATAAAAATGCATCTTCATTGCTGTTGTGATTCAATTCATTACAAGATTACAAAAATTAGATGACAAGCATTATCTTAAAACTGTTAGGGTGTTTGGGCTGTTTAACATTTTTTAACACTGCTCATGGCATCGTTCGGTTGCTTTTACCGTTTAAGTGGTATTACATTTGATGATGTAAACACAAGAAATAGATGAATATGAAAAAAATAGGTATAACACTTTTGACTGCCATCTTCGGGGGGGCGATTGCAATAGGCGGGTATAAGCTTATTGAAGACAAAACTTCGGGAAAAATGGGGATAGAGGAGAAGCAAAAAGTTTTCTTTACTAATAATCCGAGCAGTGTATCTTCTGCAGGAGATGTTGATTTTGTTCAGGCAGCTGCAGCGGTTACTCCTGGCGTAGTGCATATCCAGACCGTATATGGAACCTCTGGTTCCAGATCGCGAGGTGAGCAAGGAAGCGGAGATCCGTTTGAGGAAATGTTCCGCGACTTCTTCGGTGGTCCCAGAGGTAATACCCAGAGTCAGCCGAGCAGGGCATCCGGTTCTGGAGTGATTGTAAGTGATGACGGATATATCGTTACAAATAACCACGTGGTGGAAAATGCGGATAAGATCGAAGTGATACTGACAGACAATCGATCTTTTGAAGCTAAGGTTATCGGGCGGGACCCGAATACGGATCTTGCTTTGCTAAAGGTATCGGCAACAGGATTGCCTGTAGTTAAACTTGGAAACTCTGACAACGTTCAGGTTGGAGAGTGGGTTCTTGCAGTGGGTTATCCGCTGACATTGAATACCACCGTTACAGCCGGTATTGTGAGTGCGAAGGGAAGAAGCATTGGTATATTAAATGAGCAGCAAGCTGAGCCTAGAAGAGGCGGCGGTAGTCAGGGGCCTGCTGTAAGTTCTGCAATTGAATCATTTATTCAGACTGATGCAGCGATCAACAGAGGTAATAGTGGTGGAGCTCTTGTAAACACCAGGGGTGAATTGATCGGTATTAATGCTGCGATTGCATCTCAAACCGGCTATTATGCAGGATATGGATTCGCTATTCCTGTGAATCTGGCAAAGAAGATCATGGATGACTTTATCAAGTTCGGAGCCGTGAAGCGTGGTTTTGTTGGTGTGACTTTCCAGGAGCTTAATGCCAGCATATCAAAGGAACTTGGTTTGAAGGAGATAAGTGGTTTGTTAGTTAACTCAGTCGTAGAAGGTGGTGGCGCAGCTGCTGCTGGTATGAAGAAGGGTGATATCATTACCAAGGTTGACGGTAAGAAGATCATGTCATCTGCTGATCTTCAGGAAAAGGTTGGACGTCTGCGTCCTGGCGACAAAGTGCAGCTTTCCTTCCTGCGTGACGACAAGGAGAGATCAGTGTCTGTTACACTTAAAGGAGATGAGCAGCTTAATGTTGCTAAGAGCACCCGTTCGGTAACGGAAATCTATAATACACTTGGCGCAAGCTTTAGTCCGGTTACAGCCGCACAGAAGAAGCAGTATAACATTAATGGTGGTTTAGTAGTGACGGATTCTCGTCGTGGCGGTTTGTTTAATAGTTACGGAATTGAGAGAGGAACGATTATTACCAGTATTAATGAGAAGCCGATCAATAAGATTGACGACATCGACGGAGCGTTAGCAGCAAGCAAGAATAATATGTTGCGGATTAACGGAATATCTCCGGATGGTTCGAGGGTAATGATGACGTTCCCTTTAGCTGACTAATAATATATAATGGATTCAGGAGCCCTCTGCGTTTGCAGGGGGCTTTTTTGTTTGAGGTATAGTAGTACGACAGGAGGCTATTTGAATGGATCCTGTGTAAGCGACGCTAATCTATGGTGTGGTCTTTTCGGCCAAATAAGGCTCGTATCGAAGAAAATGAAGGAAGCGAGAAAATATTTTAAAACTATTTTCGTGTGTTCTTGTTGTCTAAAGGATTGATTTGCAATTGGTGAGAAATGTAAAGGTCAAAAAGTCCCATTTTTTCATAAATAAAAGCCACAAAGACTTGCAGGGAATAGGAAAAGTTTCCATCTTTGCAGTCCCAAAACGAACAAGGGAACGCAAGGCGCAAGGCTAAGTGAACAAATTGAAAAGAGGAAAAAAGAAGGAAGAAAAAAAAGTTCAACTTTTTTTGCAAATATCAAAAACCTTCTTACCTTTGCAATCCCAAATCGGGGAAACAAAACCAAAGGGCGCGACGCCTGGAGGAACTGAAAACAAGATCGTTAAGCAGCTGAAGAAAAAGGTTG
>Ga0160433_100104_pt1 | contig 83914 bp, 66 predicted proteins | sample HID1972K_E0MG_FD_108235 | JGI IMG/M metagenome (GOLD analysis project Ga0160433, IMG submission 108235) | Enriched pill bug-associated microbial communities from UW Madison campus, WI, USA - HID1972K_E0 MG | ecosystem: Host-associated > Arthropoda: Insects > Digestive system > Unclassified ...
GGTTTGAAAATCCCTTTTTAATTGACTTTATTTGCAAAAATCAAGTTATTAATGGCAAAGAATTTACTTATCGTTGAGTCTCCAGCAAAAGCGAAAACAATAGAAGGATATTTAGGAAAAGATTTTTTAGTTAAATCCAGTTATGGACATATACGTGATCTTGTAAAAACGGATGAAGCAATAGATACCGCAAATAACTTTGCACAAAAATATGAGGTGCCGGCAGATAAGAAAGCAGTTGTTAGTGAACTTAAAAAGCTAGCGAAAGCATCTGAGATTGTTTGGTTGGCTTCGGATGAGGACCGTGAGGGAGAAGCAATTTCCTGGCATTTGTTTGAGACGCTGGGCTTGGACGAAAGTAAAACCAAGCGGATAGTTTTTCATGAAATAACGAAACCTGCCATTTTAAAAGCCATCGAGACCCCGCGTAAAATTGATTATAATTTGGTTAATGCGCAGCAAGCACGACGTGTGCTGGACAGACTTGTTGGCTTTGAGCTTTCTCCTGTACTTTGGAAAAAAGTCAAACCATCTCTGTCTGCAGGAAGAGTTCAATCGGTTGCAGTACGATTATTAGTGGATCGCGAAAGAGAGTATAATACCTTTGTACCGGTTGCATCTTTTAAAGTAGTTGCTATATTCTACACTGATAATAAAAAAGAACTTTTCAAAGCTGAACTAGCCAAACGTTTTCAAAAGGCAGAGGAAGCAGAGAAGTTTTTAAAGGACTGTATAGCCGCCGAATTTAAAGTTAAATCTTTAGAAACGAAACCCGGCAAACGCACTCCATCTGCACCCTTTACCACTTCAACTCTACAACAGGAAGCAAGCAGAAAGTTGGGTTATTCTGTTGGCCGGACAATGAGTTTAGCACAACGTTTATATGAAGCCGGTTATATTTCTTATATGCGTACCGACTCGGTGAATTTAAGTCAGACTGCGCTTGATGCTGCAGAAAAGGAAATAAAGGATGCTTACGGCGAAAAATACCATAAACATCGTCAATACAAAACAAAATCTTCAGGAGCTCAAGAAGCACACGAAGCTATACGCCCTACTAATTTTGCAAGCCATAGTATAAGTGGAGATTCTGCAGAACGTAAACTGTATGAATTAATCTGGAAACGGGCTATTGCGTCGCAAATGAGCGAAGCGGAATTTGAGAAAACAACTGCTAAAATCTCAATCTCTTCCAGATCGGAGGAATTAACCGCCAGCGGAGAAGTGATGAAGTTTGATGGTTTCTTGAAGGTTTATTTTGAATCAACAGATGAAGAAGCAGAAATTCATTTAGATGATAGCAGTGATAATGCACTTCTTCCACCATTGAAAACAGGGCAAATCGTTTCCTTAAAGGAAATGAATGCGACAGAACGGTACAGCCGCCCTCCTTCCCGATATACGGAGGCGAGCTTAGTAAAGAAAATGGAAGAATTAGGAATTGGTCGTCCTTCAACATATGCACCAACCATTTCAACCATACAGAACAGAGGCTATGTTGTAAAAGAAGACAGGGAAGGAAAATCGCGTAATTATCAGATAATTTCATTAGGTGACGGCAAAATCACTTCAATCGTTAAGTCAGAAATTACCGGTGCGGAACGGAACAAACTATTTCCAACCGATATCGGAATTATGGTAAACGACTTTTTAGTAGAGCACTTTGAAGATATCGTTGATTTTAATTTTACAGCAACTGTTGAAAAAGAGTTTGATGATATTGCACGTGGCTTAAAAGACTGGACAATCATGTTAAAGGACTTCTATGGGCCTTTCCATACTGATGTTGAGAATACCCTTGAAACTGCAGAAAGAGCTAGCCATGAGCGGGAATTAGGTACAGACGCAGAGACAGGAAAAAAGATTATCGTCCGGGTTGGCCGTTTTGGTCCTTTGGTTCAAATAGGATCTTCAGAAGATGAAGAAAAACCAAGATTTGCGAGTTTGAGACAAGGTCAGATGATTGAGACCATTACATTAGAAGAAGCATTAGAATTATTTAAGCTTCCAAAAAATATTGGAACATTTGAAGATAAAGATATGACGGTCGCAATAGGTAGATTTGGACCTTATATTCGCCATGATGGATCTTTCTATTCATTATCCAAAGATATTGATCCTCATAAAGTTGAAGAACAAGAAGCGATTGAGATCATTAAAACAAAACGCCAAAAGGATATAGATAAAATAATTAGAACATTTGATGAAGATCCTGAAGTTCGCATAGAGAACGGTCGTTGGGGACCCTTTATCAGATATGGTAAACTAAATATAAAGATACCTAAAGATAAGTCACCCGAAGATCTGAGTTTTGATGAAATTAAAAAGCTTGCAGATGAACAGCCTGTAGCCAAGAAACCCTTTAAAGGTGCAAAATCCACCGCAACAGCAACTACTAAAAAGAAAACTGTTGCTAAGAAGAAACCTGCTGCTAAGAAAACGGCTCCGAAAGCAAAGAAATAAGATTTTTTATTAAAATGAAGAAAGACTTACCAAAAAATATTGTTGAAGATATAGGAATAGCTATTGTATTAGAAGGTGAAACGCCTGAAAGCAAATCCTGGTATGTTTATATCATTAACAGAAAAAACAAGCCAATCAATAATGTTCTTATAAGCTCCAGAGGTTATGACTACACGGATGGTAAGGATATTCAAACTACCGTATTGCGGCATTTCATTGGCGATATTAATGGAAACTCATTTGCAAAGATTGAACCCATTGATGAAGCCTTATTTGGGTTAACCAATGAATATTGGCTTAGCTATTATATTAATGGAACAATTTACGATAAAAAATTTATCTTCTTACCTGAAAGTGTTGTTGATTCTAATTTCGTTAGAATACCTATTATTAACAAACCTGGAGTTTTGATTGGTTAATCAGCACATTTGGATTTACATATTTATACAAACAAGAATGGCTGGGAATTCCCAGCCATTCTTGTTTGTATAAATATAAGACTACAATGCTTTGATCTTTTCCTCTATCTCTGCTACTTTTTCAGCATTTTCTTTTAACTGATAATAAGTTTTTAAGTTTTGCCAAGCGATTGCATGTGTTGGTGCCACTTCAGTTGCTTTCTCCAAATATGGATATGCTTCTTCAATTAAAGCATTTCCTTCTTTAGCATGTTCATTATATTCTTTCTGCTGAGTTGCTGGCAACTTACTTGCTTCTCTAAATACAGTAATCCCTTGATCTAATAACATTACACCTAAGTTAACATAGGCATCAGCAAAAGTAGGATCTAATTCAACAGCTTTTATATAAGCATCTTTAGCAGCTTTCAAATCATCATTAGAGCTCAATGCAATTCCATAATAATATTGCAATCTTGCATCACTTGGATTCTTTTCAATTTGTCCGGCAATACTTGAAATAACCTTTTCACCATTACCTGCTTGAAGGTTTAATTCAATATTTTGAGTAGCCAATTGTTGGTCATCGGAAAACTTAGCAGATCCCTCTTCAGCATATTTAATGGCAGATACTGTGTCTTGCGACATCATGTATAAACGAGACAGATCTAGATATATTTGAGGTAAAGTAGAAAAATCATCATGCCCTAATAACACTTTATATTTCTCTATAGCATTAGGATAGTCTTTAGCATTAATAGCTGCTAAACCAGCGTAATAGCTGAATAATGTATCACCTGGCAAATATTCAAGTCCTTTATTAAACGACTGATATGCTGCAGCAAAGTCTTTAGCTTCAAAAGCTGCAACACCAGCTGTTAATTCAACTTCAGCTAAACCGCTAGAGGCTGCAGCAAGATTTTGTGCTTGTTCCGCACTTCCTTCTGCTGCTTTGGCTTTTGCAATCGCATCAACAGCCTTTTGCTTATATTCTTCTGCTGCAGGAGTTTTGTCTAGAAGAGCATAGTCTGAGTACACAAGGGCTAAGTAAGTCCATGTTTCTGACAAGTTAGATGTTTTATCATTTAAAGACGCTTTCTCTAAAGACGTCTTTGCAGCTTCCAGGTCTTTCATTCCAAGAGCTGGTGTACCAATTTGTTTAACATCGTTAAACTTTTTGTAGCTAGCCACACCTTTCTTCAATTCACCGCTCTGTGCAAATGCACTGAAGGAATAGAATATAACGGCTAATAATAAGAGTGATTTAATTTTCATTTTGGTTTAATTGAGTGTATTTTGATTTAATTGATTTTTTACACGTTCATATTGTATCGTATCAGCCGACTTCTCATATAGTACTGCCAACGATTTTAATGCATTCACAGAATTAGGATCAATTTCGTTTGCTTTTAATAAATATTTTTCTGCTAGGTCAAAGTTTTGCACGTTCGTTGTATCTTGCGTATAATCTTTTAAGAAAAGCAATCCTAATTCATAATTTCCATCATAGTTATTATCATCCAGCTTTATAACAGTTTCATAATATTGTGCAGCTAATTTACGATTTCCTGTAATTTCATATGCATAGCCAGCCAAATAATTTAATTTTATATTTTCCGGATCTAACTCTTGTGCTACACTGATTAAAGGGATGACAGCATCGTATGAACCATTATCTGCATATATATTGATTGCTTCAAACAGAATATCTTTGTTGTTCGGGAAAATGTCCAAACCATCTAATAGCGTATTTAATTGTTCAGTAGGATTACCGGCTTTTGAATATAAATCTGCCAGAATTAAAACATTTTCCGGACTCAATTTATTCATACTTCTCAAATAATCCTCGTAATAATTAACTGCCTCCTCTGGCTTATTGAGACGGGAACTTAGGACTGATAGATTATGCTTCACATTAATTCCACTTTTACTAAATGCATCTACCTCTTTAAAATGATTATATGCTTCCTGTAATTTATTATTATTTAAAGCTCTTCTTCCCAAGATCAAATATGCATTTGATAATTTTCGATAAACATGAACAATCTGTGCCTCATTCTCATAATTTAACTGATCATCATTCAATTTTGATAACGCGAACTTAGCTTCTTCAATCGGGTCTTTTGTATACTTTAGTTTCCTGTTCGAATCAGCAACCGCCAAACTACTATAAACTAATGCACGCAAAAGATTATTTTTATAAGTTGTAGAGTCTCTATGATCTTTATATGCATTGTCAGAGAATTTTCTTGCTTTTTCCAAAAGTGCAAAGTCTCCCGACTTTGTATACATTGCAAAATTATTGCTTCCTTCCTTTTCGTCAGATTGTGCGTAGACCGTTCCCTGACTAATAAAAAGCACTAGGAAAATTAGAAAGAATTGATTTTTTACTCTAAACAACATATTAATTAATCATTATCAACAATACCTGATTCATCATTTAATCCATTTTCGTCAATCTGTGGATTATCTTCTACATCATCTTCTTCACGCACTACCTTTGCAACCGATGCAATTTGATCGTCCTTCTTCAAATTGATAAGTTTAACTCCCTGAGTTGCACGTCCCATCACACGAAGTTCATTCACTGAAATACGAATAACGATGCTTGATTTATTAATTATCATCAAATCATCCTGATCAGTAACACTCTTTATTGCAATAAGGTCGCCAGTCTTTTCGGTTATGCTGATGGTCTTTACACCTTTGCCGCCCCTATTCGTGATGCGATAATCTTCTAAATCTGTACGTTTTCCGTAACCGTTTTCTGATACAACTAAGATCGTACTTGCAGAGTCATTTACACTAACCATACCAACTACTTCGTCATTCTCATGAGCCAGTGTAATTCCACGTACACCAGTAGCGGTTCTTCCCATTGGACGAACCGTCGATTCATTGAAACGGATTGCTCTACCTGAACGTAATGCAATTACTATTTCGCTTTCACCGCTAGTTAAGTTAGCTTCTAATAATTGATCGCCTTCATTAATATTAATTGCATTAATTCCATTTGCCCGAGGACGAGAATATGCTTCTAAAGAGGTTTTCTTTATCGTTCCTTTCTTCGTACACATTATAATGAAATTATTCTCCAGATATTCCTGATCTTTCAAATTTTTCACTTTAATATACGCCTTAACCTTTTCCTCTTTAGGTATATTAATAATATTTTGCAAAGCTCTGCCTCTTGATACCCTTGATCCTTCTGGAATCTCAAAAGCCCTCAACCAGAAGCAACGTCCTGCATCTGTAAAGAATAATAAATAATTATGAGCTGTAGCAGAGATAATATGTTCTGTAAAATCACTATCTTTCGTATTCGAACCCAAGGCACCTTTTCCACCTCTTCCTTGAATACGATATTCTGTTAGAGGAGTTCTTTTAACATATCCATCATGAGATATTGTAATAACAATTTCCTCATCATCGACAAAGTCCTCCATACTCATATCGCCTGCAGAATGAACAATTTTAGAGCGTCGTTCATCACCATACTTTTCCTTAACCTCCAGCAGTTCGTCTTTTATGATTTGCATACGGAGACCTTCATCAGCCAGGATCGACTTCAAGTATTCAATTGTTTTCATCAATTCGGCATACTCTTCTTTAATTTTATCGCGCTCTAATCCAGTTAAACGACGAAGAGTCATATCCAAAATAGCTCTAGACTGAATATCTGACAAACCAAATTTCTCCATTAAACCAGTGCGTGCTTCTTCTGGTGTATTTGAAGCACGGATCAGTTTAATAACCTCTTCAATATGATCTAATGCGATTAATAAACCTTCAAGGATATGTGCACGTTTTTCGGCTTCAGCTAATTCAAACTTGGTACGGCGAATAATTACTTCATGTCTATGCTCAACGAAATAATGAATTAAATCTTTTAGATTCAACAAGACCGGCCTTCCTTGTACCAGTGCAATGTTATTTACACTAAAGGATGTTTGTAAAGCAGTATACTTAAACAGATTATTCAATACAACAGAAGCATTTGCATCACGTTTAATGTCATAAACAATTCGCATCCCATCCCTGTCAGATTCATCGCGAATTGAAGAGATACCTTCTATTTTCTTCTCATTAACCAATTCAGCGGTACGCTCAATCATGGTTGCCTTATTCACTTGATAGGGAATCTCGGTTACAATGATTTGCTCCCGATCATTTTTGGCGATTTCAATTTCAGCTTTAGCACGCATAATTACGCTACCACGTCCTGTCTCAAAGGCACTCTGAATTCCAGAATATCCATATATTATACCCCCTGTCGGGAAGTCAGGCCCCTTAATATGGTGCATTAAGTCTGCAACTGTAATATCTCGGTTCTCTATATAAGCTATCGTTCCGTCAATCACTTCCGATAAATTATGAGGAGCCATATTTGTGGCCATACCTACAGCAATTCCAGAAGCGCCATTTACTAATAAATTAGGTATACGGGTTGGTAAAACTGTTGGCTCTTGTAATGTATCATCAAAATTTAATTGGAAATCAACGGTGTCCTTTGTAATATCGCCTAACATATCCTCGGCAATCTTCTTCAACCGGGCTTCTGTATAACGCATCGCTGCGGGAGAGTCACCATCAACAGATCCAAAGTTTCCTTGTCCATCAACCAAAGTATAGCGCATGCTCCATTCCTGAGCCAATCTCACCATGGTGCCATATACTGAAGAATCTCCATGTGGATGGTATTTACCTAGAACATCTCCGACAATACGTGCTGATTTTTTATGTGGCTTACTGCTTGTGACACCCAAATCTAACATACCATATAAAACCCTTCTATGTACTGGTTTTAATCCATCGCGTACATCAGGTAATGCCCGTGAAACGATAACCGACATTGAATAATCAATGTACGATGATTTCATTTCATCTTCAATATTAATCTGGATTATACGATCGTTAGCTGGTACTAAATTGTTTTCATTTTCTGTTTCGTCAGCCATAAGAATTTTAGTTCATTTAAACTATGCATTCAAAAATTTGAGCGCATGCGAAGTTAGCAATTTTATGCTTATTTAGCGAATATTAAGAGACATTTGGATGGTACTTTCTTAAGAAATCCATTCAATTCCTTGCTTTAATAAACCAAGTGTTTTTTCCTCTTCACTTCCCTTTTCCGGCTTAAAATTGTAAATCCAATTAGCCTGTGGAGGCAGACTCATAAGGATGGATTCTATACGACCGTTAGTTTCCAACCCAAACTTGGTTCCTGCATCATAAACCAAGTTAAATTCAACATAACGCCCTCTTCGTAATGCTTGCCATGCCTTATGTTTATCAGAGAAAAATCTATCTTGATTGCGCTTTATTAATTCAGTATAAACAGGCAAAAAGGAATTGCCTACATGCTCTGAAAACTCAAGAATTTCTTCATACGACAGTCCACTTTTCTCCGGATTTAATCGATCATAAAAGATTCCGCCAATACCTCGTGTTTCCTTACGGTGATTAATATAAAAATACCGGTCAGCCCACGATTTAAAATCAGCATAAAATACCGGAGAGGATTGGTCACAAACCTCTTTAAGATAAGAATGAAAAAAACGGGCATCTTCTTCAATAATATAATGAGGAGTTACATCAATACCACCACCAAACCAACGAACTTTCTCATTCAATTCAAAATAGCGAATGTTCATATGGATTATAGGAACCCAAGGATTAATGGGATGGATTACAATAGACACACCTGTAGCAAAAAAATCATCTTCATCTACTCCAAATGATTTCTTAATTTGTTCAGGAAGCTTCCCATGAACTGCAGAAAAATTAACACCTCCACGATCAATAACAGACCCTCCTTGCATAATTCTGGTTCTACCCCCACCACCACCCTCTCGCTCCCAAATTTCCTCTTCAAACTTTCCTTGCCCATCTGCTTTTTCCAACCCTTTACAAATCTGATCTTGAATCCGCCTGTAGCTTTCAGCAACTTTTTCTTTAAAATCCATACCCACAAATATCTATTTATTTTTGAAAAGAAAGAAATAGCGACTTTCATCGCTTCTGCGTATATTTGATCAGAATGCAAGCATCAGAAAATACACTTAAATGGGCGATGCGATTTTATCCACCGCTTTTTTTTCAACGGATATGGGTTCGACGATTTCATAAAGACTTTCGTGGTGTAGATGTAAAAATCCATCGCAGCTTACTTAATAAAAATTACAACTCTTCTATTTTTGGAGGAACGATTTTCTCAGCTACTGATCCATTTTATGCGGTATTATTTGATCAGATATTTCAACGAAAAGGATACACGAATCTCGTCTGGTTAAAAAGTGCAGAAATACAGTATTTAAAGCCCGCAAGGAAAGATCTGTTCTTTACAATAAAATTATCAGATGAAGAGATAATCTATGCTGAAAAACATCTTCTCCAGGATGGGAAATATGTTGCAAACTTTGATATCGAGCTCTACGACACAGATAGAATACTCTGCGTAAAAGTCAAAAATGAAGTATACATACGTAACCTCAATTTCAACAGGAACGATTCAAATAAAACTTCATCTTCCCTACAATAGACAAAGACAATTAAAGCTTGTATATTTACTAAAAAAAATTCTATGAAACACATCCTACTATCAGCATTAAGTTTGTTGTTATTCATAACAGCATGCAATACAAAAGACAATTCGACAAAGCAACTGCAAGATGAAGTTATTGCTATTCACGATGAAGTAATGCCTATGATGGCTACTTTTGCTCATACAAGTATCAAGATAGACTCCATTTTAAACAATTGGGAGACCATTAAGCTTGAAAATCCGGCAATTGATACTGCAGAACAAAAAGCAAAGCTAATAAATCTAAAGAATGAGATCGAAGCATCGACTGATGCGATGAATGATTGGATGCACGAGTTAAATTTAGATTTTGAAAGTATGTCAGAAACAGAAGCTCAAGAATATTTACAAAAAGAGCGTTTAAAAGTTCAAGACATTGATACACGTTTCAAGGCAGTAGCAGAAGAAAGCACATCCGTTCTTAATATATTTAATAAATAAAATGAGAAACTTATTATTTACAACTGCATTTATATCCATTTTAGCACTATCAGCTTGCCAATCCACTAGTACAGATAAATTACCTATTCTGGGTTCCAGGGAACCTGTTACTACAGAAGTAAATGGCGAAACCCTTACAGACACAGTTTATCACAGCATTCCAGATTTTGAATTCTTAAATCAGGATAGTTTGCCTCTAACCGAAAAAACATTTGAAAACAGTATTTATGTAGCCGATTTCTTCTTCACTTCTTGTCCAAGTATCTGCCCAATAATGCATCGCAATTTATTAGAGGTTTATAAAAAATATAAAGATAATCCTGAGGTAATGTTTTTATCACACAGTATAGATACAAAATACGATACCCCAAGTGTCTTAAAGTCCTATGCTGAAAAACTAGGAATATCAGGTAATCAATGGCAATTTGCTTCAGGAACTAAAGAGACAATCTATGGCATTTCGCCTGCTTACATGGTTTTTACAGAAGAAAACGATCAGGTAGCTGGAGGTTTTGAACACCAAGGATGGTTTATATTAGTTGATAAAGACAAGCATATTCGCGGCGCTTACAATGGAACAGATGAAAAAGAAGTTGCAAAGCTTATGAAAGATATGGATATCTTATTAAGTGAATATGAGAAATAATTGGATATATGGTATTATAGGTGTTTTTTCTTTAAGTATCTTTATTTTATCCTGTCAGAGCAATGAAGAAATAGAATACGCGCGTTATTATGTTAATGGAAAGACTGCCTACGAAACCCATTGTCAAAATTGTCACGGTGCAAAAGGCGAAGGTTTAGGGCTGCTTTATCCACCATTAACTGATACAGCATATATTACAAAAAATAAAAACAATCTTGCGACCATAATTAAATACGGAATCAGTGGAGAAGTGATTATAAACGGACAGACTTACAATGGAAACATGCCTGCTGAAACTCATCTCTCTCCCATAGAAATTACTTATATAATCAACTATATTGGTAACTCTTTTGGAAATAAAATTGGATACTACACTCAAGAACAGGTTCAACAAGACCTTACCAACGCACAAAATTAAAACAAACATTTAAACGAATTCTATGTTCTAATTCTAAACAAAATTATAGAACATGGAAGAAAATAGAAAAGCAGAGCACGATTATGCGAATAATCAAGAAGATCCCAAACCTTCAAAAGAAGCCATAGAAGAAAAGGATGACAAACCTGCAAGCAATGTTTTAAATTGGGTTATTGCAATAACAGTTATTGTTTTGACGATTATAATTTTCTTGTATTACTATTAGTACTAATAGTATTTCATCCCTATTAGTTATTGTAAAGGTAAATTGTTTAAGGAATTTATCGAAGGTTCTTAGCGATTACAAAAGCTGATGCCCATGCCCATTGGAAATTATATCCTCCTAGCCAACCTGTCACATCCACACATTCACCTCCAAAAAAGAGTCCAGGTACTTTAACAGATTCTAAACTTTCAGAATCCAATTCTTCTGTTGCTAGCCCGCCTCTCATCACTTCAGCTTTATCATATCCTTTATCGCCAGCAGGCTTAACAGTAAAATGATGAATTGTTGAATCAATTAATTTAGCTTCCACTTTACTTAAAGAAGCTATCTTTTTATCAATTGGTAAGAATTTCTCCAGCGATTCAACAAATTTCTTAGTAAAATGCTCGTGCAAGATCTGTTGTAGCAAACGCCTACCACCAAGATTCCTTTCTTGCGAAATAATTGCTTCCATAGAAAATCCGGGCAATAAATCAATTATGATCTCTTCGCCTGCACGCCAATAAGACGATATCTGCAATATAGCAGGACCACTTAAGCCCCAGTGTGTAAAAAGGATATTTTCTTGAAAACTAATCCGATGATTTGAAACCTTACAAAAGATAGAATTTCCTGATAATGCAGCAAACCAATCCTTATCTTTTCCTGTAATCGTTAAAGGCACCAAGGCAGGTGCTGTATTCACTATTCTTAAATTAAATGATCTTGCAATTCGTAAAGCAAGATCGCTTGCACCAAGTTTACTGATAGGAAGACCTCCACTTGCTAAAACCGCTGCTTTAGACAACACCTTTACCTTTCTACCATCAATCTCATAGGTAGTTTCAAAGAGCTGATCCTCGGTCTTAATTACTGCAATAACTGAACAGTTTAATTTAAGTTCAGCTTTATATCTTTTTAGCAAATTTAAGAAGACTAATACAACATCCTTGGCATTATTACTCACAGGAAACAATTGTCCTAATACCTTTTCTTTACCTATAATTCCATTTTTTTCAAAAAATTCAATGCTATCTTTAACCGTCCATTGCTTAAAAATTTCCGCACAGAAAGCTATATCTTCAGAAATGAAATTTTCTGAAGTACTATTAAGATTTGTATAATTACAGCGTCCCCCTCCTGAAATCAATATTTTAGCACCAGCCCTATCGTTCTTCTCAAGAATTAATACTTTTTTTCCAAGGGCAGCAGCTTGCACACCACACATTAGTCCACAAGCTCCAGCACCTATTATTACCGCATCATACACCATAAGCCTATCTGATTATTGGACGAAGATAAAAAATCTATCAACGTAATTATCTTTTAGATTTGTTTAAAAAACCGCATATTAGCATACCTATCATTTAATAGACACTCTTTATGGCTTATATCCATTTACATTCAATCTTGGATAATGATTTCTATAAATTCACTATGCAACATGCGGTAATTAAATTATTCCCGAATGCAAAAGCAAAATATAAATTCATTAATCGGGGAGAACATATATTCCCACCAGGATTTGCAGGAATACTGAAAAAAGAGATAACTAAAATGGAGCAATTACAGCTCACAAAAGAAGAAAAAGAATATTTGAGAAAAACCTGTCCATATTTAGACCCAACCTATCTTGACTTCCTTCAGGGCTACCGTTATGACGCTTCAGAAGTTGAGATCACTCAAACAGGCAATGACCTTTCTGTTAAAATAGCTGGCTACTGGTATCGTACAATTATGTGGGAAGTTCCCATCATGAGCCTTATCTGTGAACTTTATTATGAGATAACCAAACAAGAGCGCATAAGCGACGACAAAGTTAGTGCCATCGCTAAAGATAAAATAAACAAATATAAAAAATTAGATATAACAATCGCTGATTTCGGTACCCGTCGCAGGCATTCTTATAAAGTACATGATTTAACCATTAAAGCTCTAAAAGATTTCGGATCAGACTGTTTTATAGGAACGAGCAACGTGCATTTAGCTATGAAAAACCAAATCAAACCTATCGGCACTCATGCTCATGAATGGTTTATGTTTCATGCAGCAAAATATGGTTTTAAAATGGCGAATTCTTTAGGCCTTGAAAACTGGTCTAACGTCTATCGTGGCGATCTTGGAATCGCTTTATCTGACACCTATACAAGTAAAGTGTTTTTTTCACAATTCGATAAAAAGTTCACTAAACTTTTTGATGGAGTTCGTCATGATAGTGGTGATCCATTGAACTTTGCTGATATGACCATAGATCATTACAAACACTATGGCATTGATCCAACAACAAAAACGATTATATTTTCAGATGGTTTAGATTATGAAAAAGTAGAGCGAATTTCTAATTACTGCAAAGGGAAGATTGGCATCTCTTTTGGGATTGGAACCAATTTCACAAACGATGTAGGACTAAGACCAATGAACATTGTTATAAAAATGACAGATACTTTACCAGAAGAAGCACAATGGACACCTGTAATTAAACTTTCTGATGAAAAAAAGAAATATACAGGCGACGAGGAAATGATCGAATTATCAAAAAGAATTTTAGAAATTAAAGATTAATGCAATATCCTGATGTATATGGGGAAGCCCTCATGGATTACTATAATACAAATCAAGTTGAAAATGAATTGATTCTTCATACCAATCAATCAGAAACGGAGACAATGCCCATTGATCTCTTTTTTAGAAATGAAAATGAATTCCCCGACCAAGAACTTATCGCACTTGCTCTTTGCGATGGAAAGGTGCTTGATATTGGCGCCGGGGCAGGCAGCCATGCGCTTTATCTACAAGAACGGGGTATGGATGTAACGGCATTGGAAGTCTCCGCTAACGCCTGTAAAATCATGAAACTTCGGGGTGTTAAATCTGTTATTCAAGAAGATATCTTCTCTTACAATCAAGGAAAATACGACACACTTCTTTTTTTAATGAATGGTATCGGCCTTGCAGAATCAATCGATGGGTTAAAACAGCTCTTCAACCACTGTAAAACATTATTAAATCCTGGAGGACAGCTATTGTTTGACTCTTCTGATATCTCCTACTATTACGATGATGGAATTCAGAAGCCAAACCATTATTATGGAGAGATTAAATTCCAATATGAATATAAAGGAAGAATGGGCAAACCTTTTGGTTGGCTATACATTGATCAACAAGAGTTAATTAAAACCGGCAATGAAAATGGGTGGGTTGTTCAAATTCTTGATGAAGATGATCACTACCAGTATCTTGTACGCATGGAGTTAAAATCTAACTTTTAAGCACACGCTGAATTTCATCCAATTTCATAAGCGCTTCAATTGGCGTCAGGGTATTTACATCTAAATTGTTCAGGACATCGCGTATTTTCACCAAAACCGGATCATCAATTGAAAACATCTGCAGTTGATAAGCCTGCTTCTGAACCTTTTTTAAACTATCTTTAATGTTTTCCCCTCCGGTCCTTTCTTGTTCCAAACGTTTTAGAATCTCATTCGAACGTTGAATAATCGCTGAAGGCATTCCGGCCATCTTAGCAACATGAATTCCAAAACTGTGTTCACTACCGCCGGGAACCAATTTACGTAAAAAGATGACCTTATTATTTACTTCCTTAACCGATATATTATAATTCTTAATCCGGTCAAAACTATTCGTTAATTCATTCAGCTCATGATAATGTGTGGCAAAAAGAGTCTTTGCTTTGGCTGAAGGATATTGATGTAAATATTCCGCGATCGCCCAAGCGATGGAAATACCATCATAGGTACTGGTACCTCTTCCAATTTCGTCAAGTAATATCAGACTCCTTTCTGAAATATTATTTAAAATACTCGCAGTCTCACTCATCTCAACCATAAAGGTCGACTCACCACTTGATACGTTATCAGAAGCCCCAACTCGGGTAAAAATCTTATCTACCAAACCGAGTTTTGCTGATTTAGCTGGTACAAAACTCCCCATCTGCGCCATTAAAACGATAAGTCCGGTTTGCCTTAATAAGGCCGACTTTCCAGCCATATTCGGACCGGTAATAATAATAATTTGTTGCGTCTCACTGTCTAAGAAAACATCATTCGTAATATATTCTGTTCCTAAAGGCAGGTTCTTCTCAATAACCGGATGTCTGCCACCTTTAACATCAATAACTGTATCCGTATTAATCTCTGGTCTTATGTAATGATTGTTCTTAGCAATCAGTGCAAAGTTTAATAAAACATCTAATTGAGCAATCAACTGAGCATTTAATTGAACCGGCTTAATATACTCTAACAGAGAGCTTAATAATTCAGCATAAATCCGACTTTCAAGAACATATATCTTTTCTTCCGCACCCAATATCTGTTCTTCATATTCTTTCAGTTCAGCAGTAATATAACGCTCTGCATTTACTAATGTCTGTTTCCTTTGCCATGTTTCAGGAACCTTATCTTTATGAGAGTTCGTTACTTCGAGATAATAACCAAAAACATTATTGAATGAAATCTTTAGAGAAGGGATCCCTGTATTTAAAGCCTCTCGTTTTTGAATTTCAATTAAAAAGTCTTTTCCTCCAAAAGCTATCTTCCGAAGGTGATCTAACTCTTCATTCACTCCACTTGCTATAACATTTCCCTTGGCTATTAAAACAGGAGGCTCCATCTGTAATTCAGCCTCAATCTGATCTGTCAAATGCTTACATCCGTTTAATTGTTCAGCGATGATTTGCAGAGCCTTCGAATCAACATCTGAAATTAGCTGCTTGATATTTGCAATCGCATGTAAAGACCTTTTTAATTGCACTACCTCCCGTGGATTCGCGCGCTGTAAACCAATCTTACTAATCAAACGCTCTAAATCCCCTATTTGCTTGATCTCATTCAACAAACTCTGTTGCAATTCTGGATTACTCAACAAAAATTCAACAACATCTAACCGGGCATTAATTGGTTTCTGATCCTTTAATGGCATTAGTATCCATTTCCTCAATAAACGAGCACCCATTGGCGAAGAAGTATGATCCAGCACATTTAATAAAGTAATGGCATTATCGTTATGAGAATCTATCAGCTCTAAGTTTCGAATGGTAAAGCGATCCAGCCACATAAAGTGATCTTCTTCTACCCGAGAAAGGGTCGATATATGTTGAAGATTATGATGTTCTGTTTCATTCAGATAATGTAAAGAAACTCCGGCAGCAATTATTGCCAGACTTAACCTTTCAACACCAAAGCCTTTCAACGTACTTACTTCAAAATGTTTCAATAAAAGTTCTCGTGCATAATCTCCTGTATATGGCCATTCATCTAAAGAATAGATATAAAAGCGATCGCCAAAGTTTTCAATAAATTCTTTTTGACTTTTTTTACTTAAGATAACCTCATTAGGTTTGTAGCTCTGTAAAAGTTTATCAATATATTCTACTTTTCCTTGAGCCACCAGAAACTCACCTGTAGAAATATCCAAAAATGAACATCCAACTGTATTCTTTTCAATATAAACAGATGCTAAGTAATTATTAGATTTTCGTTGAATAATATTGTCATTGTAAGAGACACCGGGAGTTACTAACTGGGTCACTCCCCGTTTTACAATTGTTTTTGTAGTTTTAGGGTCTTCTAACTGATCACAAATTGCTACCCGAAGTCCTGAACGCACCAGCTTTGGCAAATACGTTTCAAGCGAGTGATGTGGAAAACCTGCCAAAGCAACCTCGGAAGTCGAACCGGCTCCTCTTTTCGTAAGAACAATCCCTAAAACATCGGATGCCTTAACAGCATCTTCACCAAAGGTTTCATAAAAATCACCAACTCTAAATAATAGTAATGTTCCCGGATATTTAACTTTAATGCGATTATACTGCTGCATCAAAGGCGTTTCCTTTTTCTCTATTTTTGCCAATATTATTAATATTAAATGGAGTAAAGATAAAAGAAGATACCTAGATTGGAAAATCTAAGAGATTTGATATTTATCTAATTTATTATATAAAGTCTTACGGTCTATATTCAATAACTGGGCAGCTTTACTCTTATTATATTTTACTTTCTGTAAAACTTCAATAATCAGCTGTCTTTCATGAGCTTCACTCTGTGACTTTAGATCGTCTCCTGAAATATCATGAGAATTTATATTATTCTTTAAAGATTGAACCATATCTTCAGGTAAGGCAGAAACTTTAACAGTATCCCCTTGTGTCAAAAGAACCATCCGTTTAACAACGTTCTTCAGTTCTCTTAAGTTACCAGGCCATTCATAGCTTTCAAAAACAGCAATTACCTCCTCATCCAACTGTTTCACGTCTCTTTCTAATTCTTCATTCGCTTTTTTTATAAAAAAGTCGATAAATAAATTCAAATCACTACCACGTTCACGCAGAGGAGGAACAAGTATTTCAAATTCATTAATCCGATGATATAAATCTTCCCGAAAATCGCCACCGGCAGAGCTTCCCAACAAATCATCATTTGTAGCAGCAATTACACGTACATCTACCTTTATCTGCTTATTCGCACCAATGGGTTGAATAATCCGCTCTTGCAAAGCCCGAAGCAACTTTACCTGAACTTCATAACTTAAATTCCCGATTTCATCTAAAAACAACGTTCCGCCAGAAGCCTCTTCAAATTGTCCTCTTTTATCAACCACTGCACCCGTAAACGAACCCTTAATATGACCGAACAATTCGCTTCCGGCCAACTCCTTGGATAAGGTTCCGCAATCAATGGACACAAAAGGTTTATCAGCACGCTTACTCTTTTCATGAATAGATTTTGCAACATATTCCTTTCCTGTCCCACTTTCTCCTCGTATCAAAACTGTCATGTCTGTAGGAGCAACCAAATCAATATATTCCTGAAGTTTATTAGCTATTTTACTCTTGCCTTTAACATATTCTTTCTCATTCGAGCGATCTTCTTGTATTAGTTTCGCTTTTGAAGCCATTGTAGGTTTTTCAGCAGAGTTTGTTAATGCTTCTTTTATAATCATCAGCAACTCATCCGGATTTACCGGCTTCGTAATATAGTCGTAAACTCCTTTCCGCATGGCTCTAACAGCCGTACGAACGTCGCTAAAACCAGTCATAATTATAACAGGAATAATAAGACTCTGAGCCTGGATGAAGTCCAATACTTCCAGTCCATTGCCATCTCCTAAGCGATAATCTAGTAAAACCAAATCATACTTATTCTTTTTAATAGCAGTTATACTGCTACTAATAGAAAAATAAGGATCAACCTGATATCCATTCTTTTTTAAGAAACTTTCAATAATAGCAGAAAAGGTAGTATCATCCTCTACTAACAGCACATTGATCATATATAGTTTGTTTTCGTACTCTTCTATTAAAACGATATAAAACGGATTATAATATACTCCGAATATATCTTTACTCCTTTTTCAATATACCACCAAATTTTCTACCCAGGTATCCAACTGTTTCCCGTCCGGGAGAATAAGATGTCTGATGTATGTCTGCAAGATCAGCTATCGTATTCTTTTTTCGTCGGCTTGGGAAAACCAGAATGAGGTTATTATTTTCATATACTTTACCCACTCTGCGCGGTACACTGTCAAAATTATAATTATAGGATACATCTCCTATTCTGGCAGATACAAATACAACAAAATCATCTGGTTTAACATATTCATTCAAGCCTTGAAAAGTCTCCCATTCCTGATACAACTCAAACTGAAAGTTGACACTCATTTTATTTTTTAATAAATATTGATCAATGGCAGACCGGGAGCGATTATTGCAAACACATAGCAATGGCAAACTAAGCTCCTGAGTTAATCTACAAACCTTATTAAGCCAATAATGAAATCCCTTCTCTGCTTCTGCCATAGGTGGCACAAACAATACAATACGTTTCTGGCTTACTAAGGGTTTCTCCAGACGGCACATAAATAAGCTAACATCCGTCAGATTTAATATACTTTCTGTCTTCTCACCAACAAGTTTATCAATAATACTTGTTCGACTTGGCCATCCGATTAAAATACAAGTTGCCAGAATTTCGCGTGAAGCACGGCTAATACCTCCGGCGATATTATAATCAATAGTAGCCATTATATTTACTTCTGTTTCGCTACCTGAGGCATACTTGACAATAGAATCTAAATTCTTACGCGCGGTCTTCAAATTGACCTCAGCCATCTCATTATTTGGAACAACAGATAAAATAGTGGGTTGATGAGGTGATTTCTTATTACGAATTAGCGTTGCCATATCCAATAAAGGCTCCATATTATTCAAATTCGCAATCGGTATTAAAATATGTTCTTCTGCAAGCTGATTGGGCTCCTCAATAACTTCATCCTGATTACCTGCCAAAACTACTTTTTTAGAAGCACCTTCGGTAACCAGTGTTGCGATAACACAAGTAACCAAAATCACTACAATGGTTCCATTTAAAACATTTTCATCAATTATTTCGTATTGATAACCCACCATAATTACAGCCAACGTAGCTGCTGCATGAGCACTGCTTAATCCAAAGATTAATTGTTGCTGAGCACTCGTATATTTAAAAGTAATACGCGTTAACCATGCTGCGATATATTTTCCACCCAACGCAGTAATTGTTAATGCACCAGCAATATACAATGCTTCAGGGCCATGAGAGATCACACTTATATCAACCACCATACCCACGCTTATCAAGAAAAAAGGAATAAATAAAGAATTTCCAATAAACTCAATGCGATTCATCAAGGCAGAAGAGTGCGGAATTAACTTGTTCAATGCCAGTCCAGCCATGAAAGCACCAATGATAGGTTCTAAACTACAAACTTCGGCTAAAAATGCTGCGAAGAAGACAACAAATAGAACAAATATATAATGTGAGGTCTTCTCTCCTTCAACCTTTTGAAAAAACCATTTGGCTATTCGTGGAATGATCCCAAACATAATTAATAAAAAGACCGCGAAGGATAAGCATAACCTTAACCAGAACTGTTGATCTAGCTGGCCCTGCGATGATCCAATAATAACAGCCAAAGCTATTAAAACGGCAGTATCTGTCAGAATTGTACCGCCCACAGTTATTGCTACAGCCTCATTTTTAGTAATCCCATAGCTATTCACTACCGGATACGAAACTAAAGTGTGTGTAGCAAACATGCTTGAAATCATTATGCTTGCACTTATATCATAGCCCAGAATATAATAACAGACCGGGTAGCCAATAAGAGCAGGAATCAAGAATGTATAAAAACCAAAGGTTACACTTTTATGTCTTGTCTTTCTAAATTCATTTAAGTCAAGTTCCAACCCGGCAATAAACATAATATAAAGCAATCCAATAGTGGAAAACAAATCAACTGCTGAATTACGTTCAAGAATATTTAATGCATGCGGACCAATTAGAACTCCTGAAAGGATAAGCCCGATTATTCCCGGAATTCTGATTTTACGTAAAAGAATTGGGGAGAGGAGAATTATAAATAAGATAAGTGCAAATATGAGAACCGAACTGGTAAAAGGGGTCTCAAATGCATGTTTAATATGTTCGATAAATCCTTTATCCATAGAGAGCTTTTATTGTATTTTTCATTAAAATGATCAGTCACAAATTACAATATAACTGTAATACGCGACTTCAAATATAGAAAAATACATTAAGTCTTGGTTAGGCGGTTACGTGCTTTTCTTCCAATTCAGCGTCTATTAGCTCATACGGAGAGTTTTTGCTTATAAATTCCGGAACGATTTGTTTCATTTTACGAACTACTGCTTTACTATTTTGTTGTTCATTTATTGCCAATAGTTCGTCAATATTTCTTTTAGTTTCATCAAAAGGATAACTTACAACGCGTGCGATGCTTATTTTCTCATGATGAGTTGGTAATGTATGTTCAGAAGCACCTAATAGCTCTTCATATAGTTTTTCTCCAGGACGTAAGCCAGAAAATACTATATCAATATCTACACCTTCCTGCAAGCCTGCAAGTTGAATCATTTTTCTAGCTAAGTCAACAATTTTAATAGGTTTTCCCATATCGAAAACAAATATTTCTCCACCATCTCCCATAGTACCTGCCTCCAAAACTAACTGGACAGCTTCATGGATAGTCATAAAATATCGGGTAATCTCAGGGTGTGTAACAGTTAAAGGGCCTCCCTTTTCTATTTGACTCTTAAAACGAGGTAAAACAGATCCATTCGATCCCAATACATTCCCAAACCTAGTTGTAATAAAGCGGGTCTTAACGTTTTTTGATACGTACATACCACTTCCATTTAAACCCCTTTGTTTCAATGAATACTGTCCATCATTTAAAGCTTGAATATAAATCTCTGCCAATCGCTTAGATGCACCCATGATATTAGTCGGGTTAACAGCTTTATCAGTAGAAACCATAACAAATTTATCCGTTCCAAATTTTACAGCTAAATCTGCAACATTTTTAGTTCCCAGCACATTTGATTTAATGGCTTCAATCGGATTGTGCTCCATTAATGGAACATGCTTATAAGCAGCTGCATGATAAACGACCTGAGGGCGTAAATTATCAAACAATTTATGCATTCTACTATAGCTTCGAACATCAGCTATCTTAATTTCTATCGAAGCATTTGGAAACTTGTCTTCTAACTCTAAATGCATTTCATGAAGAGGAGATTCAGCCTGATCACATAAGATAAGTACAGCAGGATCATACTTTAATACCTGACGAACAATCTCTGACCCTATAGAGCCTGCCGCTCCGGTAACCAACACCCGCTTCCCCATCAAATCATTACTTACCCTACTTTGGTCAATCCGAATAGGCTTTCTTTGCAATAGATCTTCAATACTCAACTTTTGCATTTGTTTTTTGTCAAGTTTGCCAGAAAGCCAAGTACCTGCAGGAGGAACTGTTATTACCTTAATACCCAACCGGAGAGCTCGTTCAATTACAACTTTTTTATCCCGCTCACCTAATAATTCATTTATAATAATGATCTGATCAATATTCTTCTTTGCATTTAAAATATTAAGCTCCTTAAAATGATACACCTTCTTTTGCTCCATGTAGCTATTTAGCCTTGTTCTATCAACATCAATAAAACCTTCTACTACATAGTTAGCATCTGAACTATTCTCTAGTGCTTGTTTAACTAAAACCGCGTTTTTATCTGAACCATAAATCAATACATTTATTCTATCTTTTTTTCCATAACGTCTAATCATTACATAGAAAGCTGCCTTGGCAAAAATTCTGAGCATAATTAACAGAGAAGAGGTAATAAAGAAGTTAATAATCAATATGCTGAATAAATTTAGCACTTGAATATGAAGAATAGGTTGAACAAATAAGAAGGAAACAATTGAGAAGACAATGCTGAAAGTTAAAACTGCACCGAAAATACGCAACATATCCTGCGTATTAGAGTACCGTAATAAACCGGTATGAAGCCTTAAAAAGTAAATAACAGGAGAAGCAATTAGACAAAAGAGCGAAATATAGATAAGATAATGGCCTCTAACCATATCATTGAACTCGAATCGTTCAACAATAAAATAAGAGAAGGAAAAAGACCAACTAATAATTATTAAATCAACAATAAATATTACCCATCTTGGGAGAGTCCGACCTTGAAGTAAAAATTTTCTCACATTTTTATATTAAGCCTGTCTTAAATTCGATTATTTAAAGCAATAAGTGTACCATGAAAACGAATGTTTATACTAAAATGCAACAATAGATTATTTATTTAGTTTTAAAAAACTATTAAAAAAAATATTACTACAAAATCAGTTAAGATAGCTTCCAGCGATTAACTTAATTCACTAAAATATTTATGAAACAATGGAATGGTCTCAATCCCTTTCAAATAATTTGCTATATCGAACTTCTCATTTGGAGAATGTAAATTATCACTATCCAATCCAAAACCCATTAAAACCGTTTTAATACCTAATTCTTGCTCAAATAGTGCTACGATTGGAATACTTCCCCCTCCTCTTGTCGGGATTGGAGCCTTTCCAAAAGACTCTTCTATAGCCTTTGAAGCAGCCTGATAAGCTATGCTATCAGTAGGAGTAACAACAGGTTCTCCTCCATGATGAGGTGTTACAGTGACTTTAACTGTATCAGGAGCTATCTGTTTAAAGTGATTCTTAAAAATCTCTGTGATTTTATTTGAATCCTGATTAGGAACCAAACGCATAGATATTTTAGCACTTGCCCTGGAAGGCAAAACAGTCTTTGCACCCTCACCCGTATATCCACCCCAAATACCATTCACCTCTAAAGTTGGTCTTATTCCGGTACGTTCCAGGGTAGTATAACCCTTCTCTCCCCAAACATTTTCAATTCCCAAATCTTCCTTATATTCTTCAATATCGAAAGGAGCTTTATTAAGTGCTGTACGCTCTTCTTCTGATAAGGTTACAACATCATCATAAAATCCGGGAATCGTGATGTGGTTATTTTCGTCATGCAAAGAGGCAATCATTTTTGCTAATATAGTAGCAGGATTAGCTACAGCTCCTCCATAAACACCTGAGTGTAAATCACGATTCGGTCCCTGAACCTCAACCTCAACATATGATAAACCCCGTAAGCCTGTTTCCAAAGAAGGATTTTCCAAACTAATCATTGAAGTATCAGATATCAAAACAACATCCGCCTTTAATCGTTCTTTATTCTGACTAACAAAAAGCCCTAAGTTGTCCGATCCCACTTCCTCTTCTCCCTCGATCATAAATTTAATATTACAAGGCAGCTCGTCAGTTTGAAGCATCAACTCAAATGCCTTTACATGCATATAAAATTGACCTTTATCATCACAAGCGCCTCGTGCATATATTTTCCCATCCCTTACAGTTGGCTCAAAAGGAGGAGTTTTCCAAAGTTCTAACGGATCTGGAGGTTGAACATCATAATGTCCGTAAACTAAGACAGTTGGTTTATTAGGATCAACTATTTTCTCTCCATAAACAATCGGATGACCTGCCGTTGAACAAATTTCAACCTTATCAGCACCTGCAGCGCGTAATTTTTCCGCAACAAAGACTGCCGTCTTTGCAACATCCTCTTTATATTTTGGATCAGCACTTATTGATGGGAATCGAAGTAGTTCAAACAACTCATCTAAAAAATGTTGTTTATTTTGTTCAATATAATTTTTGATGTTCTGCATAACGAATAGTTTGGCATCAAAGTTAATAATTTGATTTGAGAATGAATAAAAACCCAAAAACACCTAAGTTTGTAAGTATACGCATATAATGAAGAACTACTTTCAGATTTACCTCAACGCCTACCGGGGATTATCTCAACCCGCATGGATGCTATCCCTGGTTATGCTCATAAACAGAATGGGTGCCATGGTAATACCATTCCTGGGTTTATATATGACAGAACACCTTCATTTTTCATTAAAAGAAACAGGTATCGTTTTAAGCTTCTTTGGGTTAGGAGCAATTTCAGGTTCTTATATTGGTGGAAAGCTGACTGACATTCACGGCCATTTTAAAATTCAACTATTAAGCCTGTGTTTAACGGTTCCGTTATTCTTTTTTCTTCCCGTTTTAAAGACACCTGTTTCATTAAGTATTGGAATTTTCATCTTAAGTTTAGTGGCAGAAACCTTTAGACCGGCGAATTCGGTATCAATTGCTTATTATGCTAAGCCTAAAAATTTAACACGTGCCCTATCCTTAAACCGGATGGCCTTAAACTTAGGCTTTTCAATCGGACCAGCTGTTGGTGGACTTCTTGCTGCCTTTTCTTATAACTGGCTTTTTTATGGCAACGGGGTTAGCGCAGCTTTAGCAGGTTTCATTTTTTATATCTATTTCAAAAGACGTGAAGGAAATAAGAAATTAATAAAACGGGCTAATGATCAGGAAACACAAATTCAACCCCTTGCCAAATCTCCATATAAAGACAAAACTTTTATCATTTTCAATGTACTATGTGCTTTTTATAGTATTTGTTTCTTTCAATTACTCAGCACATTGCCATTATATTATAAACAAGTATATGTTTTAAAGGATAGTGCAGTTGGTATTATCCTTGCCTTCAATGGTTTAGTGGTCTTTCTATTAGAGATGTTTTTAGTACATATTGCCGAGAAGAAACTCACTTACTTTCAAACCATTACCTTAGGAGCAGCTTTGTTAAGCATATCATTCCTCTTATTAATAAATAGCGCAGGAGTCTGGGTTCTTTTCCTATCCATGTTTATTCTCAGTGTTTCCGAAATATTCGTTTTCCCATTCACTTCGACAGTCACTTTAAAGCGTGCACATATAAGTAATCAGGGAGCCTATATGGGATTAAATGGATTAGCCTTTTCAGCAGCACATATATTATCTCCATCTATAGGAACACAAGTTGTAGCAGCCTTCGGATTTGATGTGTTATGGTTCTCAATAGCTATTTTAGCACTTATTACTACTATCGGATTTTATTTAATCAGGAATAAATTTAACAGTCCAACTATATAATCATACAAGGATATTACCCCAAACTAACAAATATCTTTTTGTCTCTTTATTAAATTAATGCAACTTTGCCGCTTCAGAACAAATATTAAATACATCAAAATGAAAAAGATTCTTTTATTTATTTTATTAGCTGCATCCACTTTCTCGGTCAAAGCCGATGAAGGTATGTGGTTTTTAATGAATATCGAGCGATTAAATGAGCGAGATATGCAGAAGATGGGCTTACAGTTAACCGCTGAAGAAATCTATAGTGTCAATAATTCCAGCTTAAAGGATGCCATCGTACAATTTGGAGGAGGTTGTACAGCAGAAATAGTATCCAGTACAGGTTTGGTTATGACCAATCATCATTGTGGTTATGCAGCAATCGCTGAACTATCGACCCCGGAAAATGATCATTTAACAAATGGCTTCTGGGCAAAAACTAAAGCCGATGAACTAAAACCAAAGTCTCTGTCAGTAAGATTCTTCGTTCGTATGGATGATGTTTCAAAACGTATCCTAGGTAAATTGAATGATGGTATGACAGAAGTTGAACGTGAAGCTACTATCAACCGGGAGATCGCTCTTATTGAAAAGGAGAATAACGAAGGTGGTAAATACACCGTATCCGTAAAATCATTTTATGAAGGCAATGAGTTTTATTACTTCGTTTATCAAGATTATACAGATGTTCGCTTAGTTGGAACTCCGCCAGACAATATTGGTAAATTTGGAGGTGATACCGACAATTGGGAATGGCCTCGTCACACTGGTGATTTCTCTTTATTCCGCGTATATGCAGATAAAGATGGTAATCCGGCAGAATATTCTCAAAACAATGTACCATTAGTACCGAAATATCATCTTTCTATCAGTTTAAATGGATTCAAAGAAGGCGATTTCGCTATGATCCTTGGCTATCCGGGCCGTACAAATCGTTGGATGCCCTCAGCAGGAATCTCGCAAAACGTAAACTTTGCTTATCCGGCTTGGGTTGAAGCTTCGAAAACAGGCATGGATGTAATGAAAAAATACATGGATCAAGACCAGGCTATTCGTTTAAAATATGCATCAACTTACGCAGGTGTTGCCAACTATTGGAAAAATCGCCAAGGTATGATTGATGCATTAACACAACATCAAACTGCCAAAACGAAAGAAGCGTCTGAAAAGAAATTCAATAAATGGGCTAACAAATCTAAGAATCGGGATAAATACGGCTCAGTAATAGCTACCATTAATGAATACTATACATTAACGAATGAAAAAGCCCGTCATGACAATTATATTTCCGGTGGTATACTGCGTAGCAGTTCTTTAGCGCCGCTACCTTATACGATTGGTAATGCAATTAACTTTTATCTTCAACAAAATGATGCTAAAAAAGCAGAGCTCTTACCTCAACTAATTAACCAGGTAAACTCTTCTTATGAAGACTTAGTTATGCCAGTAGAAAAAGACCTGCTAATAGCTCTTCTTAATTTATACGTTGAAAAAGGTGGAAAAGACCTGATCGCCCCTTATGTCGCTGAAATAGCGAAGGAAAATAATGGCGATGTTACTCCATACATCAACAGGGCATTTGAAACCAGTATATTTGCAGACAAGGAAAAACTAATCGCTTTCATTAACAATCCTGATCCGGAAGTTTTAGCCAACGATTTACTTTTCAAATTATCTAATGACATCATAGCTCGCTATCGCTATGTACCGGATACTTTGAAAGCAAAACAAGCTGATTTTAATCGTGCTTTCCGTTTAATGGTTCAGGGTATGCGTGAAGCAAATCCCAAAGTTAAATACTATCCGGATGCAAATAGTACACTTCGTTTGTCTTACGGAAAGATCCGCGCCTTACCTGCAGATCCAAGGAACGATGCCACCATCAATAATTATACAACGTTGAAAGGAACCATTAATAAATACAAACCCAATGATCCAGAATTTGATTTGCCTCAAAAGCTAATTGATTTATATGAAGCTAAGGATTTCGGACAGTATGCTGATAAAAACGGCTATATGCCCGTAAATTTCTTATCTGATAATGATATCACCGGAGGAAATTCAGGCTCACCTGTATTAAATGGAAAAGGTGAATTATTAGGACTTGCATTTGATGGAAACATTGAAGCCATGGCAGGCGATGTTATTTTCGACCCTGAACTTCAACGAACTATCAGCGTAGATATTCGCTATGTATTATTCCTTATCGACAAATTTGCTGGTGCAAGCCATATTATCGATGAATTTACCTTGGTAAAAGATTAATAATACTCAATAAATTAATCTCCAATCCGGTCACATAATTTGTGACCGGATTTTTCGTATATTTGCACATTATATAACTGGGGTCGACCGGAATTGACAGGATGGAGACGGTTATGTAAGCATGCAGCGCGTTGTTAGTCTAGCGCTTTAATCTGAACTTTCAACTTTTTAAATGGCGAAAATAACTACGCCTTAGCTGCCTAATTTAGAATTAGTTTAGCTTTTGTCCAGTCTGGGTTTTGTTCTGTAGCCTAGACATACGGGCATCGAACTATGGAACTGGTTGCTTCAACGCTGTGATGAAGTGACGAGATAAAACAGATAAGGATTTGGTATAGGTAAGCAACCAACCTTCCAAATCTCGAAAATTTAATGGAAGCTAAGCATGTAGAAAGCATACACAGTACCATGTTTGGACGAGGGTTCGAATCCCTCCGACTCCACTGAAAGGGATGATTTTTCAATCATCCCTTTTTTTATGTCAATCGTATTTATACTACTAATCACTTCAGGTTAAAAAATCTGGCTTCAAGTTTAGATAACCAATTTACTCTTTTTTCTTGGCTTACTGATTTTACCATATTGTAGCTAATCCAAGTAAGATTTTTGTATCCCATAGTTTTAAAGACGCTCCTTAACAGCGCTTTTCTAATTAAATTTCCAATCAGTAAAGAATACATGATTTTTGGTTTATTCATTGTAGTGATCATTGTTACACCTTTCAAGTTTTTTAAAAGTGGAACCAGTCCGAAACCACGAGGATGATGTTCATAAACTACTCCGGGATATAAAACTCTGTCAATAAATCCTTTGGTCATTGCGGGCATTAAATCCCACCAGATCGGAAAAATAAAAATTAAATGATCTGCTATCTCCAACCGTTTATTATAATCTATTACCTGTGGGTCTACAGGTTTATGTTCTACAAAAGCTTTTAAATCCGCTTTTGACATTACCGGATTAAATCCGTCATTGTCGAGATGAATTAGGTCAACTTCGTGCTGCCCTCTTTGAAGCCCTTTTGTTACTGATTCCAAAATAGCCTTACAATAACTTCCATCATAAGGATGATTAAATACGATTACTACGTTCATTTTTATAATGTTTAAATTTTACAGTACAAAAATGGGTTAGCAATAATATAAGGAAGATAACAATTGTAAAGAAATGAAATTAATGTCGATTTCTTATTCGGCTCAAGGATACCGATGTTATACCTAGATACGAAGCGATATAATGTTGGGGAACACGCAGGACGATTTCCGGATGCTGCTCCAACAGTTCTTCGTATCGTTGCTGAGGGTTATTTTTAAGATAAGAAAAAAAAAGTCGTTGACTTTGTAGAAGCCGTTTAAATAAATGTTCTTCTATTTCCGTTTTTAACTCGTGTGAGCTGTCCAAAATACTTTTAAAGTCTTTTTGGGAAATGGTTTGCAAAATACAGGGTTCAATGCTTTCTATACTATACAAACTTGGTTGATTTGTCCTGAAACTTTCGATAGATGAAACTTTTTGTCCTTCAAAAAAAAACTGAGTGGTAATGTCTTTTCCATTATTGTTAACCCAAGTGCGTAAACAGCCTTTCTCAATAAAGTACATTGTTTTTGATATCTTACCTTCTTCTAATAATATTGTTTTCGCCGGTATTTCCAAACGTTCAAAAAGATGATAAAATCTACTCCACATATTATTCTTTGCGGTCATTTAGCAATCTTTAGGGAACTCAAGGATCGAAGCCGCATTAGAGCAAAGTTAAATAAATTAGTATATTCAGATGTACCTTTCCTCTTGATTTGGACCACCTAACCAGAAATCTAAGTATATAGTTTGATTTGTTTGACTTCCATTATTTATATGCTGCAATTTTTACGAATAAATCTGCGAATACCTTATTTCTATGAATAAATGTAGCAACTCTATATAAAGGTCTAGAATTATCGAAACTGTAAGTCATTTCATTTGTCAAAATGGGAGTGCTTCTAACTTCGGTAGGTACCCAAGTATGATTGATCATATAGGCAATTACTGATATGTCCCAAATTTCTTTTGACCACGCAAAATGATCGTTATTATAGTTTCTAAATATCCCTACTAAATAATCTCCTATCTCATTTTTTCCACCCAAATAATGTTCTATTTCTAATAAATTTGTTAATAAATGAGAAGTTACTGGTTCTGTAGGAATTTGTATTAACGGTACACCTGAGTTGAACAATGTTTGAGAAGAATAAATATCTTGCATTAAATTAAATTCAGAGGCTGTGTTCCAATTTAATCCTTTACCTCCTAGCCACACTACGACAATTTTATGTATTATCTTAGGCTCCATTAAAATGGCAGATGCAATATTTGTTGGGGCCCCCAAAGCAAGCACATATAAAGGGCCCTCTGCTTCTAAGGCTCTTTTAACAAGATCTCGAGCGGCATCACTTTCAACAGGTTGATTTGGTTTTTGCATAAAGGCATTAGACCCTTTAAAAATTAAATCCTTATGCTCCTTTTTCATTTTGTCAAAAATCCGTACAATCTCTTCATACGATTTGTTCATCCCATCACCCGCACTAGAAGAGAGGTTATTGAAAAATGGAGCAGCATAAACTGCATTGACTTTAATTGATTCCGGAGATAATAGTGCGTATATAAGTGCAAACTGGTCATCAATTTCATTATATGTATCTGTATCAATTATCACATTCTTTATACCTGCTGGCAATTCTAATGTTGTAGAGAATTCAGAATTATTATTTGGAAATTTTGTTTGTGCAGCTAAATTGTTTGACAGAAACAATAAAGTAATACATATATAAATAATAGATGCAGTTACTTGCGATTTTTTGTTATTTTTCATGTTATATTATTTTAATTTTATTAGTTAATTCCGTCTAACCCTAATGCGGAACCCTTATTCTCTCTATTTTATTTATTCTCCTGCAGCTATTATGAGTGCTAAGCCCAAGACGAAAAAGAAAAACATAGAGGTAATAAGATATCCTATATTTTTGTCACTTTTTTTAAATTCTTTCCAAATAAATACTCCCCATAAGGCAGCGATTAATGTAGCGCCTTGGCCTAATCCATAGGAGATAGCAGGTCCTGCTTTTCCGGCTGCAATAAGATTAAATAAGTTGCCAATACCCCAAATGCAACCGCCCAATACCCCTACAAAATGCAAGCCTATTCTTCCTTGGAAGTACTCACTATATTTAATTGGTAGTCCTTCAAGTGGTCGTTTCATTAAGATTGTATTGAATAAAAAATTACTTACTAAAATACCTAAGGCAAAGATCACAAAGGCCGTATAAGCTGTCATCTTGCCTACCGCTGGATTAAAAAAGTTTTCAATATCCATACTCGCTGCAATGAAAGGATAAAAGGTAGACATCAAAATTCCAGCAATAATAGAAACGACAATCCATTTACCCGTTGATTTTTTTTCAGTTGCTCCAGAATGCCTACGATATGCGATAGCATTAAAAATGATAGCAATAGTGATTAATGCAACTCCTACAAAAAGTAGAATTGGATTTCCTTTACTAACCATAAGATAATTAATAATTACTCCTATAATCAGAGCCAAACCTATTCCTAATGGAAAAGCTACTGCCATTCCTGCTCCAGCTATTGCAGAAGTAAGTAGTATATTAGCAAGATTAAAAATAATTCCTCCAACAAATGCGTTTCTTATATTTGTACCTTCTGCTTGTGCCAAGTCATCTGTAAAAGAACGACCGAATTCACCATAACTTCCCATTGTAAAAGCACCAATGAGTGAAATTAATAAGATTCCCAATACATAGTCCCAGTAAAATAGTTCAAAGCGCCATTCTTTTTGTACGAGTTTTTGCGTATTAGCCCATGAACCCCAACATAGCATTGTTATTAAGCAAAATAGAATTGCCAACGAATAACTTTCAACAATAAACATAATGGTGGTTTTTAAAGGTTTAACTGATTATTGTATTAACAAGGAAGTTTATTTTTAATTATAATTTTCAAAATCTCTAAGTATCAGATCATTCCGATAAGGAATGGAGGATTGAGCGCCCATACGCATTACAGAAATAGCTGCTGCATGACAAGCGAATTGAACAGCATGTAGCAAACTTTTCTCTTCAGCTATAGCTACTGCTAGCGCCCCATTAAAAACATCACCAGCAGCGGTTGTGTCAACAGCATTTATTTTAGGAGCCTCAATCTGATAAAATATACCTTTTTCATACAAAAGTGCACCCATCTTTCCCAATGTTATTATCACATTCCTTACTCCTTGTATGTTTATTTTTTTGGCTGCTTTTTTCGCAGACTCAAAATCATTAATCTTAATTCCAGTAAGTTTTTCAGCTTCACTGCAGTTAGGAGTAATAATATCAATTATTCCAAACAGATCACTTACCGAAGCATTATAAGGTGCAGGGTTCAAAATAACACGGATACCTTTCGAAAAGGCATATTCAGCCGCATATTTTACACTTTCTATTGGTATTTCTAGCTGCATCAATAATATTTTTGCTTCAGAATTAGCTGGCAGTACCTTCTTTATATCATCAGGTGTAAGATTCGAATTTGCTCCTGATGCAACAACAATACTATTTTCACCGAATTTGTCTACAGTAATTAAAGCGACTCCAGACGGATAACTCTGGTCAAGAAGCAAACCCTTTATGTCTATACCCTCTTCATCAAATAATTGAGTTGATTGTTTACCAAATATATCATTGCCAACTTTTGAGATAAAAGTTGAATCTCCACCTAAACGGGCAATTGCTACGGCTTGATTTGCGCCTTTTCCACCAGGAGTCATCAAAAAGGCACCACCTAATACTGTTTCTCCTGGAATTGGAATGTGGCTACTCTTTACAACCATATCTATATTAGTACTGCCGACAACAATTATTTTGGTTTTCTTCATAGTGAAGGTCTAGTATATAATGATTAATTGGTAAATCAAATATATATTATATAGTTCTATTTGTATTGCCATTATATTGAATTTCTATTAATCCTGATTTAGGAAATTGTTCAATCAATACACTGTTTTTTGATTATATTTATTCCTATTCACATAATCTTAATAATTAATGGATAAATCTGAATTGATACGTTTGGTCCAATCTTTATCTGGATCTGAAAAAAGAAACTTTAAATTGTATTGTAAAAAACAAGCAGGGAATAAAGATTATATGGAATTATTTAATATTATAAATGAATCTGATAGAAAGTGTGAATTAGACAGTCTAAAAATTGAATTTAAAAAAAGAAACCCAGATAAATCGTTTGATAATACCTCTCAATATTTATTTCAGAATATAACCAATTCATTAATACAAGTAAGAGCTTTAAATGACAAATGGTTTCAACAATATTTTAATTTAATGCGTGCCAAAGTGCTTTTTGAAAGATCATTAATAAAAGAAGGACATAAAGAGCTTAAAAAAGTTCAATCCATCTCATTGTCCTTACAAGATAATATAATGTATTATCAGGCTTGTCGTTTTGAATTGAATTTTTTATCAGATGATGATTTTCTAGAACTCAGTGATCAAGATTTAATAGATAAGCAGATGAAATCTAAAAGCACTTTAAAATTAATGCTACAAACTCATGAACAAAACTCTCTTTTTGAAGTGTTAAGACATAGGATTGTTAATCTAGGTGTATCATTATCAGATAATGATACACCTAAATTAAATGATTTGATTTTAGGTGAACTAAATTTAAGTACTAGAGGATCAGTTATTGATTTTGAATCTCAAAAAATCCATTTATCGTTTCAGTCCTTTTTTTTTATCAATATCGGAGATTATAAATCCTCATTAAAATCCTTTATTGAGCTAAATAATGTATTTGAAAAAAATTCCTCCAAATGGAATTATCCTCCATATGATTATTTATCAATCTTAGAGGGCATTTTAGATAATTTAAGAACAATTTCATACTATACTGATATGCAATATTTCATCAACAAACTTGAAATACTATCTAAGAAAAAATATCCCGGCAATTTTGAAGTCGTTATTAATCAAGTGATTGTGATATATAAACTTTGTATCCTTATAAATACAAATAAAGTTGAAGAAGCTATTCAAGTAATCTTTGCACTTCCTTCTTTAATTTTTCATATTATAAACCAAGAAATGCTAGATGAATTATATTTTTATATTGGATTAACATTTTATAAAGCCAAGGATCTCTCAAAAGCGAATAAATATATTGGGGAAATTCTATCTTTAAAAAAAAGTAATTTTAATTCTCCTGTTCGTAAATCATCTAGACTTTTACATACAATCATTCATTACGAGTTAGATAATTCTAATTATTTAGATTATACAATTAGATCTTATAAACGAGCTTTTAAGAAAAACGGAAAATTTTTAAAAATAGAGGAACTACTTTTAAAAATAATTAAGTTAGATCCCAAAAGAAGGAGTAAATCTCAAAATTCATTCTCTTTAAGAAAGGTGAAAATTGAACTTTCTGAAATTGAATGCAATAAATATGAAAAACAAATATTAAAGTATTACGACTTTGGTTCATGGATAAAAGAGCAATTAATATAATCACTGGCATTATCATCCTGATGTAGAACTTACATTGATCAGGCTGTATCTATTTTGATATGTCTGGAAAATGAAATTCTGATAGAAGAAATCCCTCAATAATTTCCCGTCCACAGAAACACCTATATATTAATTACAGGATTAATCCCCCACACCCAATAATCCTGGTGGTTTTGTTTATTTCAATACATTAAACAATTAAGTAAAGCAGATGTTCTTATTTGAAAGATAAACCTGACGTATGTTGTCTCGGAAGCTTCCCCTAATCATTTCCTTATTACTGTTGTTTCTTTTCTTTATTTGCTATTTTCTTATTCCTTCTTTTAATGATTCTATACAGGAAGCCTTTAGCGTATTAACCAGTGGAGATGAAAACATGATAAGAGATTGGGTGTCTCGGTTCGGGGTGTGGGGTCCTGTGGTAATTATTCTTGCAATGGTTGCTTCTATGTTTCTTTTTGTTCTCCCTAATCTTTTATTATTAATTATATCATCGTTAAGCTATGGTCCGCTGTGGGGATCTGTGATTTCAATTGTTGCCGTTTTTGTTTCTTCTACTATTGCTTATCTCATCGGATATTGGATAGGACCAGCCATTTTAAAACGGATTTTAAAGGACAATGCGCGTGTAAAACTTACTGAATTGATTAAGGAATATGGCGTAGGCGCTATTATCTTGTTCAGGCTTTCCCCTATTTTATCTAACGAAGCCATTAGCTTTATTCCAGCTTTCTTAAGAATGAACTACAAAAAATTTATTCTTGCAACGCTGATGGGATCCAGCCCTGTGATTGCTATCTTAGCTTTTACAGCAGGTAAAGGAAATTTTAAAACGGTACTTATTTGGCTTTCGATAATCAGCCTGGGCGTTTATATTGTTTATTTGATTATTGACATAAGGAGAAAGAAAAAAAGAAAGATTTAATATCGGTTTCTTATTTCTTATTAAGATTACTTTTTGCAATAAGATCTTTATAATTTTTCTCGTTTTCGAAATATGCTACTTCTCCACTGTCTCCGATTAGTACAATGTATGCATCGGCCTTGTCTATCGCCTTTAAGGTATATAGATCTATAGCAGTTCGAACTTCTTTCTCTTTCGGTATGCGTTCCTGGCACATTTCACAACAACCATAATACGTCTTTCCTTCAAAAGATACCTCTAACTGCGGTACACCCATATAGGCATTATTGACCATACAGACTAAGTTGTTTGGGACATGATCTCCTATTTGAGGAACACTTGTTACTTGCTCTGCAGATGCTTCGTTTTCCTTGTTGCCTAAATTACAAGCAGTAAAAAGTACCGATGCTAATGCAACAATACCAATATATTTTATTTTACCTATGATATTCATTCTGCAAATTTAAGCTTTTCTCTTATTTATTTATAAGTCTTTATAAAAGGTATTGACTTCTATTCCGTGGCCTGATAGATATGTAATTAAAATCGCTTTTATTTTGCTTTATTCAAACAAGGACCAAACAGGGTTCAAACAGGGACCAGACAGGGGCATAACAGTCATATTGCCCCTGTTTGAACCTTGTTTGAGCCTTACTTAGTCTTACCTTAAACCGCTTACGATTAAAGGAAAATTTATCTTAAGGTTTTACGAATTCCTATACTTATATCTCAGAAAGATCTTTACCATTCAAAATAACTTTATGAGTTTTTAAAGGATTTAAATTAACAATCTCGTTATCTCTTATTTGTTTGAAAGTATTTAATGCTTGTGCTACCACCTGATCCATATTATAGTATTTATAAGTTGCTAAGCGCCCAACGAAATAAGTGTTTTTCATTTGCGTAGCAAGCTGATGATACTTTTTATAGATCAATGCGTTTTCAGGTCTAGGTATAGGATAATATGGATCACCATCTGCTTTTGAAAATTCATAAACAATAGAAGTCTTATGATGCTTTTGTCCACTTAAATGCTTAAACTCTGTTATTCTGGTAAAACCATAATCGTTGGGATAGTTAATAGTACCGGTCTCCTGAAATTTTTCCTGATCCAATGTTTCAAATTTGAATTCAATGGAACGATAAGGTAATTTTCCAAAACGGAAATCAAAATACTCATCAATCGGACCGGTAAATATTAGTTTTTTATAAGCGATTCCTCCTAAAACATCCTTGTAATCCGTATTCAACATAATATGAATATTAGGATGATCTAACATCTTCTCAAACATTTTTGTGTAGCCGTATAAAGGCATCGCTTGAAAAGTATCGGTAAAATATCGATCATCTTTATTAGTACGAGTTGGAATACGAGCTATTACTGATGCACTAAGTTCAGAAGGATCAAGATCCCATTGCTTTTTAGTATAACCTTTAAAGAATTTTTCATATAATTCTCGTCCAATACTACTTATAACAACATCTTCTGAAGTTAGAATTTCTTTCTTTTTCTCTGCACGCTCTTTAAAAAACTCCGTCAGCTCAGTACTATTAAGATTCAAACCATACATTGTATTAATGGTGTTCAAATTAATTGGGATCGGCAGTAATTGTCCATCAACACTAGCTAATACACGATGCTGGTAGTTTCTCCACTTCGTAAACTTCGATAAGTAATCAAATACATCTTTACTATTTGTATGAAAAATATGTGGCCCATATTTGTGAACCAAAATACCTGCTTCATCGTAATAATCATAAGCATTTCCAGCAATATGATTTCTTTTATCTATAATAAGTACCTTTTTATTTTCTACTCTTGCTAAACGCTCAGCCAATACGCTTCCTGCGAATCCGGCGCCAACTACCATATAATCATACATAAGCGTTGCTATCCATTAATGATGTTGAATTCCTGTTCTGCAAGACTTTGTTAATTTGAGTTAACATATTCATATACGTATTGTCCCAAGAAAGATCCTTCATATGTTCATCAACTTTTTTTAACCACTCCCTTTTATCTGGATTATTCAATTCACTTTCAATAATGTTTATGAAGCCCTCAGAATTGCCACTAATATGAACCAGATTACTAGTGCCATAAGGATTGATAACATCGTAAATTGGAGTTGAAACAACAGGTACTCCAGCTGCTAGATATTCAAGCGTTTTAGTGGGGCTTATATATCGTGTCGATTCATTAAGTTCGAAAGGAATTAAGGCTACATCCCAGCCAGACAGATATGCAGGTAGTTCGCTATATAATTTTTGTCCTAAATAATGAATATTGCTGTTCTGTGGTAAAATGTCTTCAGAGATCTTAACCACTGGGCCAATCAGAATTATTTGCCAGTCTGAACGCTCTTGAGCAATATTTCTAATTAATTCGATATCAAACCGTTCATCTATTACTCCAAAGAAGCCGATTTTTGGACCTGCTATTATTGTCTGATCATCCGGTTGGTTCTTTTCTGACCTAGCCTTTGCAAAATGCTCTTTTTCGATACTACTTGGAAATGGAAAAATATTTGAATGTAATTGCTTTTTAGCTGCATATAATGAATGTCCTCCGGTAAACACTAAGTCAGCATTTTTCATTAACAACTTTTCAAGATCCACTAATTCTGTTGGAGCAAACTTAAAAGCAGAAAGTTCATCCATACAATCGTAAACAATCAGTTTAGGTTTATATTTATTGGTAAATGCGTAGGCCATTGGGGTATAATACCAAAAGGCCCAATCATCCATTTTTACATCAAGTAAAAACTTATCAAGCAACGTTGTCAATGTTGCATTAGCCGTTTGTGGATCTATTTCCTCTTTCAAATGTGGCACAATAATATTTATCTTTTTGCCCCTTTTCGAAATTGAAAGATAACTCTCATTCAAAGCATCGAAAATTGGTTCTTCAAAGAAATAAACAATTGCATCTTCAGCGAAACGGCTTAATAAATGTTGAGGACGTTGAAAGACAAAGTCCCAGCGCAAATGAGAGAAACACAGAATGTGTTTCAGTGGTATTTCAGTTAAACTTTCCATTTTATTTTTGATTTAGGTATGTACAAACAGAGTGAACTGCTTGCAAGATCAACCAGCTGGCAGGAGTGAATGTTTCGAGATATATACGCCATTTAATCAAGATAAATATCCATTTTGCTAAGGAAAAATACTTGATGAATCTCTTCCCTATTTATCTTGAACCAACAAGGGGAGTTAACGTAAGTTAACTCCCCTTGTTGGAATATAAAAACCGGATATTAGAGTTTTTCACTATCTCTTAAAAGTTTAACTTTATCATGTGCCGATTTTAATTCCATTTTTTGATTGGTGATCAGAATTCGGGCATTTGGAAGAAGTTCTTCACTCGCTTCGGCAGTACGATAAGCCTTCTGCGCTGCATCTTCTCCAAATTCACAATTATTCAAAGCAGTTTGACGATCATTTCCAGTAAAAACAGCCTTAATATCCATCCATGCACGATATATCTTGCCCGATGCCGTTGTACCCATCTCTACTTCTTCTCCTAAAGTTGACACTTCATTCTGCAATGCAGTTTTCAGTTCCTGACTTTGAGTAATAAAACTTGTAAAAAGATTTTTAAGGTCAGTATCAGTTGCTTCTAACTGTTCAATAGCTTTCTGATAACCTTCTATGCGGTCATTATTTATCTGAATAAGATCGTTTAGCACTTCTGCTGTATTTGTTGCAATTGACATAATTTTTGAAATTTATTGTTTAATTAAATTAATACTAAAACACTTACTACTCTTCAGAAGCTTCTTCATTAATATAGTTAACAGCGATTTCAGTTAAGGCAACATCGGTTTCTTTTTCGTTATCTAGTGTTTGCTGTAATAAAGAAGTCACTTCCTGATGACCCATTTTTTCTGCAAAAGTTCTTAAAGTACCATATGTGGCAATCTCATAATGCTCAACTTTTTGAGCTGCAAGTATCAAACCTGCGTCTCTTACTGCTGTACCTTTATCAGTATCAGATATGATAGAATCAGCTTCTTCAAGTAAACCCTCCATGGCATCACATTTCTTTGCACTTGCTTTTTCATCTAAGAGTTCAAAAACTTTTTCAATAGTTTGAACATGAGTTTGTGTTTCTTGAGTATGTTTTTCAAATGCCTGGGCTAATTCTTTACTTGTTGCAGCCTTCTGTAATTTAGGTAAAGCTTTTGCCAAGTGTTTCTCCGCCCAATAAATATCCTTTAACTCATCCAAAAAGAATTGGTGAAATTCTGAATCTTTCATCTCTTTTGAAATAGATGATTGCTTATTGTTAGACTTTGTTCCTGATGCTTTAGTAGTTGTTGTTTTAGAATTTGCCGCTTTTGAGCTTGTTGCTTTTGAGTCTGCGGTTTTTTTACCAGCTATTGCCATGTTTATAAAATTTAGATTAATATTATTTGATTCTTAATTGAAAATACAACAACGATATCCATGTAACGTTTCAATATCTAATGAAAAAGGGTATTTAACACACCTATTTGTATAAATACTTGCTTACAAAAATATATACGTATTTTACTTAATCTATAAACCATCAATCGTATAAAGAGTTATGTATTGGAATTTATGATCTAACATGATTACGCCTTTTAAAACCAACCCATCTCTTAATTTAAATATATGCATCATCATACCTGTTAAAGACGAAGAGGAAACCATTATTCAAAGCCTGGATGCATTAAGGTTTCAAAAAGGCAGAGATAATATTCTTATAAATTCAGACATTTATGAGGTATTGGTACTTGCTAATAATTGCCAAGATCATACTTATTCACTCATAAAAGAATATCAACGTATTTATCCCGAATTTCCTTTACTAGTAAAAGAAATTGCTTTTGTAGAAAAAGAGGCAAACATTGGAACAGCAAGACGTTTTTTAATGGATGCAGCTTATGAACGATTTACTTTATTAAATAAAAATGGAATTATAGCATCAACCGATGGCGATACGCAGGTTGATGAATATTGGATCTATGAAATAGAAAAAGAAATAAAGAAAGGTTGTGATGTTGTTGGAGGAGAAATCATTACTAATTTAGAAGACTCACCAACCAAACAATATCACCTTCACGATATAAAATATCAAAACCTTATTGCAAGATTAGAATCTCTTATTGATCCGAAACTCTGGAATCCCTGGCCATCGCATTTTCAATGTTTTGGTGCAAGCTTTGCCATTAAAGCCAATATGTATGAAAAAGCCGGACGGTTACCTCAAGTTCCATGCTTAGAAGATGTAGCTTTCTTAAAAGCATTAGAATTAAAAGATGCAAAAATCAGAAGAAGTCCGAATGTGAGGGTAACGACGTCTGCCAGGAAAATTGGAAGAGTAGAAAAAGGGCTATCTCAACAATTAGCTTGGTTTGAGTCTTTAGGAAATAATAAGCAAAAGCAATTGGTAGAGTGTGCTGAGTCAATTATTTCCAGATTGGAGATCAAAAAATCGCTATTTGACTTCTGGTCAGAACGAAAATCAAATTATTCACAAAATTCAAATCATTTACAGTATCATTTTGAAGAATCAACTCTTAAAAAATGGTTAGATGAATCAGAATATTTTGGAGAATTATGGAACAAAGCTCAGGAAGAACTTGAAAGAAAAAAATGGTTTCAACAATGGGAATCTGTTGATATAGAAAAGGCTTTAGAAGATATGGAATCTTATATCGATGAAATAGAAAGGCCTTAATATTCAAAGAAGAGCTCTTCCTGATGATAAAAATGTTCTAGCATCTCATTTGATAAACTAAAACCAGTTGGATCATCGTCAATAATTTGACCAAGTTGAGAAGCATGCTGTGAAATTGCTTGCTTTTTCTTTGTTAGCTCATCAGTAATTTGAACTTTCCATAAATTCACTTCACTTTCCTGGGCTAATTGAGAAACTTCGGTTCGTTCCCAAAACCACACAGGGTATTCTAAAACTCTGGACTGGAACTTACTACTGTTGTTGTATATACTACTTATAGCATCGATACCAAGATTCCAGGTAGCTATATGATCAGGATGCGGATCGTTTCTCCATGGTATAAAAACAGTGGTAGGCTGCATTTCTAAAATATATTCTTGAAGAGCTTTGGAGGCATATTGAAAACGAACAGAATCTAATTTATCCATATTAGAATCTGGCAATCTCAAAAAATGAATTGAATCCTCACTTACATTTAAAATATTTAAAGCTTTTTTTGCTTCCTCTTCACGCAGATCTCTTAATCTTTCTGAAGGATAAATTCTGGAATTGGGATGAGACATTGTACCATCGGTAATAAAGATCAAATGCACTAGAAAACCATTTTTTCTTAATAAAGAAATTGTTCCACCACAAGCTAAGGATTCATCATCAGGATGAGGCACTAAAATTAATGAATTTCCGATAATTGAGCTGTTTGAATCTGATATTACAGGTCCTTTAACAAAAACAGAGTCGAGGGCAGCATGTAAAATTTCCATATAAGATTTTTAACCTAAACAATTTCACATCAAAACAGTTCTAGATAAAAAACGAAATTTTCTATGAGCTATAAAGAAAGTCCTTTTCAATCTTATTGGATGGGAGGTTTTGAATGCAGCGATAAGATTAACTGCTTCGGTAATCGTGTAGACTTATTAAAGGAAACAGATCACATCAATCAATTAAAATCTGACTACGAAATGCTTCTACAGATGAATATCAATACAGTCCGAGAAGGGATTCGCTGGAGTGTTGTTGAAACAAAACCTTTCTGTTATAATTTTGACACGGTAAAGTTTATGATGGATACAGGCAAGCAGCTTGGTATACAACAATTATGGGACTTATGTCATTTTGGTTACCCAGATGATCTGTCACCTCTTCATCCACAATTTACTCAGCGGTTCGTAGGGTTGTGTACTGCTTTTGCCAACTTTTTCATTGAAAATTATGGAAAGAAAGAACTTATTATAACTCCCATTAATGAAGTAAGTTTTATTTCCTGGTTAGGAGGAGAAGCAGCAGGGACAGTTCCTTTCTGCAAAGCAGAAGGATGGAATGTGAAATACAAACTTATGCATGCATATATTGAAGGTGTTAAGTGTCTAAAAAATATCAATCCTAATTTTAAGATACTTAGTACTGAACCTTTAGTTAGTATGGTTCCAGACTTGAATTCAACTGAAGAACAAGTTAAATTGGCACAAGCAGCCCATGAGAATCAATTCCAGGTACTTGACATGTTGATCGGGAAAATTTGTCCCGAGCTAGGCGGTACACCTGAATGCATTGATATTATAGGTTTAAATTTTTATTACAATAATCAATGGGTTCATAACAGTATTGAAGGTGTTTTTCTGCCATGGGCTAATGAGAATTCTGACCCGAGATGGCGACCTTTACATTCATTAATTGAAGAGGTTTATCAACGTTATTATTACCCGATAATATTAGCTGAAACCAGCCATAGCGGAGAACATCGCCCTAACTGGATACATTTTATTTCTGATCAGTGCAATATAGTGTTAGGTAAAGGTATCCCTTTCTGGGGTATATGTCTTTACCCTATTATTGACCGACCAGATTGGGATCATTTGGATACATGGCATCATTCCGGAGTTTGGGATTATATCTCAGAAAGCGGAATAAAAAGACAGCTCAATGAAGAGTACGCTAACAAACTAATTGGTTGTCAGCGTACTACTTCCAAATTATTTATTGCAAATTAATTTACAATCGTATCTAACCATTAATTTGTTTGTTAATCCTGACGATAGTTTGGATTCTGCAATAATTGAGGTGCTTTTTGGCGTTCTGTTGTTGTAATTGGCAACCAATATGTTGCATTGATCATAACATTGTTTGGCATCGCTTGATTATACTTCCATGTAGTTGTAACTGTTGCAGGCGTTTTTCTTTTATCAGTTACTTCAGTAATATCTACACCGTATTGAGGCAATGTCATTGTTTCATCCATAATTAACCACCTTCTTATATCAAACCATCTTGATTCTTCGCCATAGAGCTCGATCTTTCTTTCATGTCTCAATGCATCTCTTAATTCCGCATCTGTTGCAGTAGTATTAGGAAGAAGTACACGGTTTCTGAAAAAGTTCACCCATTCTCTGGTCTCCCCATATTCGCCCAATTCCCAACAGGCTTCTGCATAGCCAAGTACTACTTCAGTATAACGTAGATATGGCCAAATATTCGAATTATAACCCGTACTACCTGTAACACCTTGCTGTACCCACTTCATTGTCAAATAACCAACGTAGTTACCATTACCAGCTACAATTGGGCCATTACGCGTATCCAAGCCATAAAGAACAGTTTCCGATCCATTAGCATTAATGGTCACACGTGTACGTCTGTCATAAATTCCTAAAGGATCACGAAGTTTCAAACTTGAAGGTCTCGGTTCAATATTATATATGGCACTATCATACAAAACATTTGCATAAAACCTTGCTTCACGATTGTGGTATGGGTTTGGACTATCAAAGCCGGCACCTGGCTTATTTTTTATGTACCTTCCAGTCCCTGCACCTTCAGGCACCTCCTCAATATAGTAATGATCAAAGAAATTTGTACCATCTTCCATCTCATATTCATCAACCATTCTTTGTAAAGGAGCATTTCTTCCATAAAGTCCATCATAACCATTTGGACCATCTATTTGATTATTCCGATGTCTACTACCAAGCGCCTGATCAAACATTTTAGCAAATATGAATTCACCATCAGCAGGAGTAGTACTATTGCCAGTCAAGGCTCTATAATTTTGCGCTACAGTTGCCTTATCACCACTAGATGCTCCAAAATCTGCTAATGCTAGAGAAGATCCAGGAAGATCCATTAAAGCTTTAGCTGCATTTTTCGCAGCAGTCCATAATGCTACTCTGTTTGGATTTATATAATGAACAAGCGCATTACCTTCACTTATACCTATGCCTGATACATTTCCGGCAGTAAGGTCGCTTGCGGCAAATAATAATATTCTTGCTTTAAGTGCTAATGCTGCTTCTTTATTAGCTCTTCCCAGTACTTGCTGTGACTTTAACGGCAACAAAGCTGCTGCTGCATCACAATCAGCAACAATAAAATTAACCGTTTCTTCAAAAGTTGCTCTTGTAATTGTTGAAAAATCATCATTTAACTCGGCTGCTTTATTCAATAATGGTAAACCTCCATAACTACGTGCCATATTACTATAATTGAATGCTCTTAAAAACAACGCTTCTCCTTTCAAAACATCGGTCTTAGCCTTTATATCAGCTTGTTGTCCTTCAGGATAAGTATCTGCAATCCCATCTATTTTATCAAGGAATTTATTAATACGCTGAATCTGTGAAAATTGTGACCACCGATAAGGTTCCATAAAATGATTACTCAGAGATGCATCTGGAGACATTGTTCCATTAAGCAAAGCAGTAGTACTAGCCCCTCTCCCGAATATTGCTTCATCAGTGAAATTACTTCCCTTAACACTTTGAAATCCATGACCAAGGCCATCGTAACAATAATTCAGATAAGAACTAGCAAGCTCCGGGTTAGACCAAACAGTAGCATCAGAATATTGATCCAATGGGGTTTTGTCCAGAATGTCCTTATTACATGCAATAGAGAAAAGCAGAAGGACAAGTAAAATTAAACCACTTAAATATTGTTTCATAACTTTCATAATTAATTAGTTAAAAAGATAATCTTGCACCCAATGCTATCACTCTAGTAGTTGGATAAGTAGAAACGGATGATACTTCCGGATCAGTTCCTACCGCATTTTTGTTGTACAAAAAGAAGAGATTTTTACCTGTAACATATACACTTGCTCCTTTCACTTTGAGCGTTTTTAATACATTTTCTGGTAATGTATAAGAAAGTTCAACGTTTTTAAGCCGTGCAAAAGCCATATTATAATAATCAGAACTGGCCAGATAAGCATCTTTTCTCCAATATTCCTCTACCCTTTCAAAGGCCCTATGCATTGTTGCATCGGTATTAGATTCAGTCCATCTATCATTAGCATAATATTGAAAATAATTTCCGAAGGTTCCCATGTATATAAAATCACCTTCCGTATTTGCAATCCTTCGCCAATTGTTCCCGACACCTTGAACCAAAGCTTGCAATTGCAAATTTTTATACCTTAGAGAGAGGTTGACTCCAAAGGTTATTTCAGGACTACCATTAAGATCATAAACTATCCGGTCGGCTTCAGTGATTTCACCATCTCCATTATAATCGTATAATATTACATCACCGGCTCTTGCTCCCGGAACGTGAGGTGTAGAATTGACCTGAGCTTCATCTTTATATATTCCAATAGCTTTATACTGCAGAAAAGCAGAAGTAGGATGCCCTGTCAATCTCTGCCAGTCATAAGAAGCTTCCGGCTCATCATACTCTATAATCTTATTTCGTGCAAATGAAAACATACCTGTAACAGAGTAACCGAAATTACCCGCTGTATTGTTATATCCAAGCGATGCATCAAAACCTTTGCTTGATACTATTCCAAAGTTTTCATCTGGCAAAGACAATCCTGTAAAATCTGGAACAGAAGCATTTCTGGCGACAAGGATATTTGTACGTTTTTGATAGAAAGCATCGACGTCAAATTTAATTCTGCTATTGAACATATAAGATTCAAATCCTGCATTGAAAACATTTGCAACCTCCCAGGTTATAAAAGGATTGGGTTCTCCTACTTGATACAAACTTGATTGATAACTTCTTGATGGTCCAAATGTCTGTCCAGTACCTGTTGCATACATTGCCAAATATTGAAATGGTATCACCGCATCATTTCCTAGCTGCCCCCATGAAGTCTTTAGTTTAAAATAGTTAATGGCTGAGATATTGTTCGTCCAAAAATCCTCTCTTGATGCAACCCATCCTAGAAGAACACTCGGAAAGTTTCCCCAACGGCCAACATCTTTTGAGAATCTAAGCGAGCCATCTCGACGAAAAGTAAATTCGAACAAATACTTACTATCATAGTTATAAGCAAGCCTTCCGAAAAAGTTCAAGCGGGCATCTATATCTGCGGACGAACTGTTACTCATCTCTTCCGTGGATCCAAAATTTAGATAAGGCAATTCAATTGTTTGAAAGCCTCTACGATATGCTGTTATCCCTTTATTAAGATACTCCATGCTTTCAACAGCAGCAAACGTACTAAAGGAGTGCTTATCAAACGATTTGTCATAATTTATCTTAAAACTGCTCGTTATCGTTCTTGAATCACTATATGTATCTTCTACTCTTGGGTCTGCAATTTCAGCTCTTACTTGGGGTTTAAGAAAAGCTTGTCCATTCTGACTACCATCATTTCCAGCGGCTAAATAAGCTGCTTCATCCAGAAAATATAAAGTTGCCAGATCTCTTACATACTTGCGTACACCAAAAAACATATCATAAGAATAGTTACCAACTAAAGATAATCCATCTACCCAAGGAACCTTTACCGTAGCAGTTAACATATTTTCACTTCTATACCGCTTATAGTCTGTATAACCTGTTTTACTAGCATCAGTGTCTGTTACTGGTTGCTGTGCTTTTTCAATATCAGGACCAGGTTCACCGGTTGGCCAAATAGCTGTGGATACCGGTAAATTTCTTATAATACTACTAAAAGAAGTATTATAAGGATCCATTATGTCTGATTGAGAACCTCCTAAATTAAGATTAAGAGTGATGTAATCATTTAAGGCTGTTTCTAAATTAATTCGAAAGTTATATCTGTTATATGAGGAAGAACCTGATTTATATATTCCATCATCGGTCTGTGCACCAAATGCACCATAATATTTAACATCTTTGGTTCCTCCTGCCACCCTAAAGCTATAGTGATTGCTCTTGGAATAATCTTTTATCACGGTACTAAACCAGTCCGTATTAGGATGGGTCCATGGATATTTACCAGACTTGTATTTTTCAACATCATCAGCAGAATACGCCATATTTTCTTCAAGAATACCTCTGTAAGATTGTACTTCCCGAACCATTGTTGCATAAGTAGCAGCATCTGTCATTTCTGGAAGTAAGGATGCTGAAGACCATCCTGAATAAAAATCAAATTCAAATCTTGGAGGGCTTTCTCTTCCTGATTTTGTAGTTACGAGAATAACTCCATTAGCGGCACGAGAACCATAAATTCCTGCGGAGGCATCTTTTAAAACAGAGATACTTTCTATATCTCCAGGTTCTATAGAATTAAGATCGCGTCCGGGAATGCCATCAACAACAACCAGAACTGCGGTATTACCAGAAGAATTTGCAATAGTTGCAGTTCCTCTGATACTTAATGTTGCATTATCTGCTCCAGGGCGACCGCTCGACTGTGTGACAAATAAACCAGGTACACGGCCACTTAGTGCGCTCGAAACATTGGCAGTTGGTGTCGCAGTAATTTCTTTAGATGATAGAGTAGAAACAGAGCCTATTACATTAACTTTTTTCTGTACACCATAACCTACTACCACCTCCACCTCTTCCATCTCAATAGACGAACTTGCTAGCACAATATTAATTACTGTCTTGTTCTCAACATCAACTTCTTGTGTTTGCATTCCTATAAAAGAAAATTGCAATACAGAATTTTCAGGAAGGTTAGAAAGAGAATAATTTCCTTCAGCATTCGTCATCGTTGAATTTGAAGTACCTTTCACTACTACTGTAACGCCTGGAAGCGATTCACCAGAAGAGTCCGTCACTTTCCCAGTTATTGATTTCTGTAACTGGGAATTAGTTAGAGTTAAATTAGGCCTTATCTTCTTAAAGTCTTCAATCAATTCTTTCTCATAAAAAGCTGGAGGTTCCAATTTCATATTTGATCGAACTTCAAAATGAGAGTAAGCTGAAACTTCAAAAAGGGCAATAAAAAATAATGAGGTTGTTAGTAATTTTTTTCGTTTCATAATATTTAATTAATGTTATATAATTATGATCTACTACACCAACGATGGTGTCACACAGTCCCCATCCATAGCATTCTCACGCTTCATATCTCTTCGGCTATGAATTAATTTACTATTATTTAGTTTTGCTTAATTTTCCTTTAATCTTAATATCATTTGTAGCCAACAATAACCTCTAACTACTAAAACAATTCCTTCAAGCTTCAGAAAATGGTCTCAAGAAATGAACAATAAACTATCTATTTCCTCCCGACCCTTACTACAAATAAGTAAAGAATAAATAAGCATAAAAATTCTGTAATGCACTCTTTATAACGGTTTTAACGCACTCTTTATAATGCGTTACTAGTTCAATGTAGATATATATTTTTATAAAAAACACACTTCTGTTAACATTATTAACGCAATCGTTACCGGTAACGATTGCGTTAATAATGTTAATTCTATATTTCGTTTTATTCTATCGAAAGACCAATAATTATCGGGTCTTCTAATGAAATAACTTTACAGTTTATTCAAACAAAACTGTTCAAATTGAAGAGTATATTAAGGAGTGCCTAAGCTGTTATCAGTATATGATGAGCTAGAAGAGGAAGCGTGGCACAGATGAGTTATTGATACTAGATCTTGTTGCTGAAATCGGAAAGGAAATGCCTAGAGTAGAGTAAGACATTAGACAAGAATCAAAGAAAGGTCAAACAGTCCTTAAGCAGTGGTAAGATGACTGCCTAAGGACTGTTTAACACTTACATGTTCTCTGTTTGTATAAAGGAAGGTTTTTTCTTAAGGTTTTATGAATCCAAATTAACTAATTTCATTTTTGGAACTAGTGCTTTCATGATTACCCATGCAAATAGATAGGAAACTGCACATATTCCAAACATAATCGAATATCCGGTATGGATATTATCTATTGCAGCATAATGGTCAAAAATTGCACCGGCCAGTTTACTCATTACCACACCACCTATACCTCCAGCCATTCCGCCAATTCCGACTACTGATCCTACTGTAATATTCGGGAACATATCCGATACGGTAGTAAAAATATTTGCAGACCATGCCTGGTGTGCAGAAGCTCCAATTCCTATTAAAATTACGGGAATCCAATAACTAATATCCCCTAAAGGTTGTGCTAATAACACCACTAAAGGAATGAAGGCAATAATAAGCATTGCTTTCATCCGGCCATCATATGCATTATATCCCTTTCTGATAAAATATACCGGAAACCAACCACCGCCAATACTACCAAACATTGTCAAACCATATAATACTCCTAGTGGTATCATAATATCAGTTCCTGTCATACCATACTCTGCCTTTAGATATGAAGGTAGCCAGAATAGGAAAAACCACCAGACACCATCTGTCATAAATTTACCGATCGTAAATGCCCATGTTTGTTTATAGGTCAATAGCTTTGTCCAGCGAACTCTTTTAGCTACAACTTCTTCCTTATCAACAGGTATTTCAACAATTTCATTATCACTTTGAATGTAGGCTAATTCTTCAGCTAAAAGTCTTTTTTGTTTTTCTGGTTTTTCATAAAACCAAAACCAGAGAATTAACCATAGGAAACCTACGGCACCTACACCAATAAATGTACTCTGCCATCCCCAATGTAATGCCATCCATGGAACAGTTAAAGGAGCTATAATGGCACCTACGGTTGAGCCCGAATTAAATATACCAGTTGCAAAAGAGCGATCCTTTTTCGGAAAATACTCTGCAGTAGCTTTAATAGCCGCCGGGAAATTACCAGATTCGCCCATGCCCAAAAAGGAACGTGCAGCAATAAACCCAATTACAGAAACTGAGAGACCGGTTATCCCTACAATACCCAAAATAGATACTATTCCCTCACCCAATGGAATTGCATAAGCATGAAGAATTGCAGCAAAAGACCAAACAATAATCGCTATTGCAAAACCCCACTTAGTCCCCAGGCGATCAATAAAACGCCCGGCAAAAAGCATTGAAAAAGCATAAACAAATTGAAATGCGGATGTGATATTTGCATAATCGGTATTTGTCCAGTTGAATTCTTCTTCCAGCATAGGATGAAGCAAGCTCAAAACTTGTCTATCTAAATAATTGACAGTAGTAGCTACAAATAGCAATGCACATATTGTCCATCTATAATTGCCTACGGGCTTAGTAATCAACGTATGTTCCATCCGAAATACTTATTAGCATTGTTATAAGAAATATCCTCTATAATTTTACCCACCCATTCAATATCGTTTGGAATCTCACCATTTTCAATCTCGTCACCAAATAGATCACATAATAAACGTCTAAAATATTCATGACGAGGAAAAGACAGGAAGCTTCTGGAATCAGTTAACATCCCTACGAAATGGCTAAGTAACCCCATATTCGACAAAGCATTGATCTGTCTGGTCATACCATCTTTCTGATCTAGAAACCACCATGCCGAACCATATTGAATTTTTCCGGCTACAGATCCATCGTTAAAGTTACCTATCATTGTAGCAAACAGCTCATCATCACTCGGATTAAGATTATATAGTATTGTTTTAGCCAATTTATTGTCTCTATCAAGCCTATCTAGAAACTTAGATAATGTCCTTCCTTGTGGAAAATCACCAATTGAATCCCACCCGGTATCAGCACCTAACTGACTCAACATCCGTGTATTATTATTTCTTAAAGCCCCAAGATGATACTGCTGTACCCATCCCTTCTCAGCATCCCACTCAGCAAACTCCACCAACATAGCCGACTTGAATTTACGATGTTCAACGACGGAAACCTCTTTACCAGAAATAGCTTTTTCAAAAATCCCATTAATTTCCTCTTTGGTATAATCATCACAATAGATTTCTTCTAATCCATGGTCAGAAACCGTACAACCCATTCTGGCAAAAAAGTCATGTCTGTTTTTTAATGCATTTAAGAAATCTGAATAGGTTGAAATTGAAATATCAGATACCGACTCAAGCTTCTTTACATACACGTTAAATTTACCAAGGTCATCCAGATTCATTGCATTATCTGGTCGAAAAGCCGGTAAAACCGGAATTTCATAACCTTCATCCCTTAATTGCTGATGAAAATTAAGGGAATCTACCGGATCGTCGGTAGTACAGACCGTCTTTACGTTCATTTTTTTCAATAACCCTCTAACTCGAAAATCTTCAGTCTGCAATTTTTCCTGACACTGATCATAAATTTTATCAGCATTCTTTCCACTCAATACTTCGTGAATATCAAAATACCGTTGCAATTCCAGGTGAGTCCAATGGTATAAAGGATTTCGCAATGTATAAGGAACCGTTTCCGCCCATTTACGAAACTTTTCTCTATCAGGCTTATCACCAGTAATATAACTTTCGTTAACACCATTAGCACGAAGTGCACGCCATTTATAATGATCGCCATTGAGCCATACCTGACTAATATTCTCAAATTGAGTATTCTCTGCAATCTGTTGCTGTGGCAAATGACAATGGTAATCAATGATTGGCATTTTAGCTGCATAATCATGGTAAAGTGTTTGTGCAGTTTTAGTACTCAAAAGGAAATTTTCGTCTAAGAATTGTTTCATCGTTAATTAATTTTGAAAAGAATTTTGTTCTAGTTTTTTTAAATCCAGTATTTGCTATTACAGCGATATACCACGTTTCCAAGGAATAAAATCATCTTGATTAAGCTGTACTGCCTTAGGAATGACCTCTCCTGATGCCGCCCTAATACAATATTCAAGTATTTCCTCACCCATTTCTTCGATGGTTTTATCTCCTGATATAATCGGACCGCAATCAATATCGATAATGTCTCCCATCCTGCGAGTGAGTTTACTGTTTGATGATACTTTTATAACCGGACAAACCGGATTACCGGTAGGTGTTCCTAACCCGGTAGTAAATAAAATAAGTGTCGCTCCGCTCGCTGCCTTTCCGGTAGTTGCTTCCACATCGTTTCCAGGTGTACAAACCAAATTCAGTCCTGGCTTAACAGCGAGTTCAGTATAATCCAAAACATCAACAATTGGTGCCGTTCCACCTTTCTTAACAGCTCCATTGCTCTTAATAGCATCAGTAATCAGTCCATCTTTAATATTACCCGGCGAAGGATTCATGTGAAATCCGGAACCCACACTTTCAGCAGAATCGCTATAAGCCGTCATCAATGAGATGAACTTTCTGGCAGCAGCTTCATCTACTGTACGATCTATTATATTCTGTTCAGTTCCACACAATTCAGGAAACTCAGCTAACAATACTTTTCCTCCCAATGCAACCAATAAATCAGAACAATAGCCAACTGCAGGGTTAGCCGATATTCCACTAAAACCATCACTCCCACCACATTTTACACCAATTGTTAATTTACTTAAGGGTGCAGATTGCCTGGTTACTTTGTTAACTTCAATCAGACTTACAAAAGTTTTTTGAATAGCATCCGTAATTAATTGCTCTTCACTCAATGATCCCTGTTGTTCAAAGATATGGATAGGTTTATCAAAATCGGGGTTTCTTAATTTTAGATCAACCAGAAAGTCTTTTACTTGCAAATTCTGGCATCCTAAACTCATTACAGTCACTCCGGCAACGTTAGGATGATCAGCATATGCTGCCAATAATTTACTTAACACTGCAGAGTCCTGCCTTATACCTCCACAACCCCCTTGATGATTTAGGAATTTGATTCCGTCAACATTTTTAAATAAACGGTCTACTGGAACTAAAGATTCCTTAATATTTAAATCAGCATTTTTAATGTCTTTTCCAGTTTCATATAATTCACGAAGAAGGTGAACTTTGGCTTTATACTTATCCGTCACAGCGTAACCTAATTCATTATGCAGTGCTTCCCGAATCACATCCAAATTCCTGTTTTCACAAAACACCAAGGGTATAAACAACCAATAATTTGCTGTACCTACATTACCATCACTCCTATGATAACCATTAAAGGTCCTTCCTTCAAATTTATGAACATTGGGAGCCACCCAATGATAGTTATAAGGTCGGTATTGATATTTTGCAGCTGCATGTTTCACATTATCAGTATTCATACGTGAACCCACCTTCACATCATATTGTGTTTTACCGACTAAAGTACCATACATAATAATGGGATCACCTTCCTCTAAATCTTCCATAAAGAACTTATGCTTTGCTGGAATTGATTCTTTTAATAGGTAAGATACCCTCTTATATTCAACTATCTCTCCTGCGCTTAAATCTTGTAAAGCAACTAACACATTGTCGTTAGGGTGCACCTGTAATACTCGATACAACATCTTCTAATTATCTAAAAAACTCTTCTATTTATTTTGGTTGTTATTAATCTGTTTGATTACTTCTAATGCCGGATAGTTCAATAAAAGCTGTAAATGTGCTTTTACAGCTTCAGCAAAACCAGAAACTTTGCTTAAATCTTTATTCCAAAGTTTCTGATTTTTCAATGTTATATCTACCAAGTCATTTGAATCATATTCTTTCCATAAATAGCTTAAAGACGACTCATCTTCAACATCTTTCATAAAAAGTAAATATGCGGCAAACCCTAAAGCCATATATTGAGGAGCAGCCTGCCGTTTGCGCGTATAGCTTTCTATTAAAGCAACTGTACGCATCTGCAGTTTTGAAGTGTAATTGAAACTGATACTTTTCCATGAGTGATCAAGGAACGGATTGCTAAACCTATCAATCACATCTCCGGCAAAATCATGCGCTTCCGCTTCAGAAATCTCCTCTCCCGTAATAGCTGGTATAATTTCTTCCTGTATTAAATGTTGTAGATAAAGCACAAAATCTTCATTTCTCATAGCTTCCTTTACGGTCGAAAAACCACATAACAGAGCTAATGCGCATGAAAACGTGTGACTACCATTTAGCAAACGCAGTTTAAGTTCTTTCAGCTTTCCAATATCAGGAACTATGACCATTCCTTTATCAATACCGGCAAATGAAAGTATCCTTTTCACTTCATCACTATTTGATTCAATAGCCCAAAGCCGAAACGGTTCAACTAATATTGCTAGATCATCCACATATCCTAATTTCTGCTCCTCACGTTTCTGATCTTCTTTTGACAGTTTCCCAGGTACAATACGATCGACAAGTGTATTACAGATATGGTTCGCTTGGTTAATCCAGGCAATAAAATCTTCACCAAGGTTATGAGTTCTCGATAGCTCAATTATAATTTCTTTCAGCTTAGATCCATTGTCACTGATCAGTTCCGTAGGTAATATAACCAAGCCTTTACTTTCGTCACCTCGGAAATGTAAGAAGCGCTTATATAATAATGCTGTTAATTTTGCAGGAAATGAACGCGGAGGCCTTGCTTTCAAATCGTCTTGTTTATCTAAAACAATACCCACTTCAGTTGTATTTGAAATAACAATCTCCAGCTCTTCCTTTACAGCAATGTTAAGTATCTTCTCCCAATCTTGAGTTGCAACAAGCACTCTACTAATAGAAGAAATCATCTTCGATTTCTGCACCTCACTCCCATTCTCTATTCCTTTAATATACAAGGTATACAGACTGTCTTGATCTTCAAACTCACTTATTCCTCCCTTATCAGTAGATTTTATTACAACAACACGCCCATTAAAAATGCCTTGTTGATTAGCTTTATCTATAAAATAATCAGGTAAACCTCGAAGTAAAACACCTGTACCAAACTGCAAAACTTTTTCAGGTAATTGATCCCAGCCCTGAATCGGCTTTGTTAATCCTTCAGGTAACTTATTCTCATTTAAGAAAGCTTTATTCAATTTAGTCATTCCCCTAGTTATTAGAAGTAGCAAATGCATCAAACGCTGCATTTACCTGATCATCTGAAAGATTACTACCAGAGTTAATGAGTACCTTATATTTAAACACGACAGACTGACCAGCTTTCAATTTATAATCCAATGTCTCCACGCCTTTGCTAAACTCTTTTTGTCCCAATGGATTCGCAGCAAATAGTCCATAACCACGGGCATGCCAATAGGTCGGATAACCCACATTTCCAGGATTATCGAGAATGACCAATGAAACAGGCTCATCACCTATTTTCCCATTCAGATTAACCCATCTGCCGCGGGTAGCCCAAACACTATCGCCCTCAATTCCTTCACTACTTCGATATTTACCAGTTACTCCCTCATTGTTCATTTGCGCTACATCAGTAGCTATCCCATTCGCATCCGTAAATTTCTCAGGTTTATCAGAAGGATGTTCCAGCTCACGGGCTAAACGAATTCCCAACAAGCCTTCTTTGTTATCCATAAAAGAAACATCTTCATCTAAGGCGGTCAGCTTTGTTATTAATTCAATGGCTCGTTCATCACCTTCTCCTGTAAAAATATATTTGGTCTCCTCCTTTAAAAGGTTTGTACCATCCGGTTTCTGCCAATTCATAGTCACTTCTAACTCTGCCTTATCATTATCAGCAGTCATATTATTAACCGAAACATGCTTAATAGTACCGAAACCATCCTTCTTCTCTGCAGGTATAGCTGTTGAGTTATTCCAAAAATCCAATCCATTAACATTGCCATAATTAAACCACATACCAACATGGTGAGGGTGGTCTACACGTTCTCCGGGACGAGGATCCATAGGCCAACCTCTGGTAACGAATGTTCCCTTTGAAGTACGTAATGGATATAATACAGGTTTCATTAATTCATCCGGATAGATATACGAAGTAAATGGTTCACCATCTATGGTAATATCCACACGTTTATCAGCTTCATTCTCTACTATATTAAAGCGCGTTGTTTCTTTAGATGGCTGCGCAGAGCAAGCCATACATAACATCAATCCCCCTAAAATCAGGGGCTTGGATTTTCTATAATATTTGATCATTTTCTTTGCTTATAAATTCTATATCTTCTGTTATTAACTAGTAACAACTTCTTGTCTGGCATCATCAAAGGTTACCCTTTTACCAGTTTCCATAGCTGTTCTTGCCATAATATTTGCTACTGAATGATTATAGCCAGCTTGTACTGAAGCATTCGGTGTTTTTCTGCTACGAACACATTCCATCCAATTACGCATGTGAAGAGAAGTCATTGGATCTCCACCGGTATCTGCAGACGTCTCCATCTGTGCAGCATTGGGAAGTGTAAAAGGAGTCAATAAGTTAGCCTTCATCCCCATTTGTGCAGCCATTCTTTCTGTCAATCCACCTTCTGGTGTTACTTGATTTGTATCCAGATTCAACATACCACCATTTGAATAATACAGTTCTTTAACATCTCCTGCAGAATTTGTAAAACGAGAAGAATAAAGAACTTGAAACCCTTTGCTCATATCATCCGCCGGCCCATAATCCATTACCGCTGTTGCCGTATCCGGATTTTGACGACCATCGTTCCAGGTATAAATACCTCCATTTGCAACAACACTTCTCGGATGATTTAAACCTGAAAACCAATGTACTGTATCAATTTGATGAGCCATCCACTGTCCCCATATACCCGAGGAGTAAGGCCAGAATAAACGGAACTCTAAATACTTACGTGGATCCCAGGCAACTTTAGGTCTATTCATTAGGAAGCGATCCCAATCGGTATCTTCCTGACGGATCTCACTTACCAGTTTTGGTAAACGCCAACGACCCGGTTGATTTACATTCCATGTCATTTCTACCATATTGATATCACCAAATTTGCCTGATTTGATATATTCGTTTGCAGCAATATAATTAGGCGCACTTCTACGTTGAGAACCTACTTGTAATATCTTACCAGTTTCTTGAACAGCTTTTAAAAGCACCTTAGCATCCTCTAGCGTTTCAGCCATCGGTTTTTCTACATAAACATCCTTACCATTACGAACAGCTTCTGCTGCCATTAAAGCGTGTTGAAAATCGGCAGTACTAATAATTACGGCATCAATTCCTTTTGCAGCATGTAACTCATCATTATTACGATATTTCTTAATTGTATTCCCCGTTTTTTCTTTTATATAAGCCTCCGCTTCATCACGACGGCGATTCCAGATATCTGAAACAGCTACAAATTCGAAATTAAGTTCCTTTGCATGATTCATAAAAGTAGGAACCAAAGAGCCTCTAAAACGATTGGAGAAACCTATAATGCCTACCTGAACACGGTCATTAGCTCCCATAATACGGCTGTAGCTTTTAGCATTAACCCCCATTGCTGATAAACCAAGTACACCTGCACCTAGTGAAGCTTTCTTGATAAATTCTCTCCTTGAATTTTCTAAATTGTTTTTTTTCATAATAAGTAATTATTTAAATAACATCTTTTATAAATAAAAGTCTATATATAAAAGCATTGGTTAGGACAATAACATATGTTATCATTAACGAGTTTACCACTTAATTGCCTAAAAAACGATTTTATTAAGATAAAAAACTACGCAATCGATACCGGTAACGTTTGCAACTAAAATAACAATTGGACTAACTAATCATTTTATTATCTTTGGTTATATAACAAATAAACCGTGTTTAAACCAATTACAATCAAAGACATCGCAACTGCACTAGATCTTTCGCCTTCTACAGTATCCAGGGCACTAAGTGACAGCTATGAAATCAATGAAGAAACTAAAAAACGAGTTCTTGATTATGCTGAGGAACACAGCTACAAAAAGAACCCAATTGCTTTAAGTTTAAGACAACGCAGAAGCTATTCTGTGGGCATTATTGTTTGCGAAGTAGCTAATAATTTTTTTTCACAAGTTATTGACGGGATTGAATCCATAGCGTATAGTAAAGGCTACCATGTTATCATTTCTCAAAGTCATGATTCTTATGAGAGGGAAGTTATTAATATTCAACATTTAGCGAACCGATCAGTCGATGGTTTGCTTGTATCAATGTCGGCAGAAACCAAGGATTTTTCACATATATTAAAGCTCCATAAACAGGGCCTGCCTATTGTATTCTTTGATCGGGTTATTTCTGCTTTTGATACGCATACAGTGACATCAAACAACAAGAAAGGGACTAAAGATGCTACTCAAGCTCTTATCGATAAAGGCTTCAAAAGAATAGCTCATCTAGCAAACGCCCCGCACCTGTCAATTACAAAAGAAAGACTAGATGGTTATCAGGAAGCTCTCCGTGATAACAATCTTGAGGTCAAAGATTCCCTGATACGCTATTGTCATCACGGTGGCCGACTCCAACAAGAAGTAGAGGATGCTATCAAGTATTTTATCAGTATGGAGGAAAAGCCAGATGCAATTTTTGTAGCTAGCGACCGTCTCAGTATTGGTTGTTTGACCGCACTTAAAAAGTTTTCGCCTCATCAAACACACCCTGCGGTAACTGGATTTTCAAATTCAGATATATTAGACTTGCTTCAACCTGGCTTTTCATGTGTTCGTCAACCAGCCTTTGAAATGGGCAGAATAGCTATGAATATGTTGGTTCAATTAATAGAAAGTAAATATCCAGTAACTGAATTTGAATCTATCGTATTAGATACTGAATTGATAAAACAAAAATAAAGGATGGAATATACCTAATCAAAAATTCCTTTCAAATAACACACCCAACCATAAAACCTTCTCTTCTTTAAGTATTCAAAATCTCTTTCATTTGCATAGGCTTCCCTTTCAAAGGAAATATTTCTATATGCTTTGTCCATATTTCTATATTGAATTAAACGTCCTATATATTCAAGCACATAAAGCAAATAAAATGGCAGAATAAGCATTTCAAGCTGTTGCCTTAGATGTATCTTTTCATGATTCATAACGATATATCCTATCTTTCCCTTTGCCAAAACAAAAGGAAAAATGGCCATGGCCGTAACCTTCTTCGGAAGGAAATTAGTTTTTACAATTCTCATTATCCTCATTCAATCAATATTTTATCCTTAATAACGCAATTATCATACAAGCATTGTAATTGGCAATAATTAGCTGTATATTTGCATTCTACGCATAGATGCGCTCGTTCAACTTCTCCTTACCGATCATTAATTATTAAATAAACAATAATCCTAAAACAAAATATGGCTAAATCACAAGAAACATTTAACAAAAAAGAAAAAGAAAAAAAGAGATTAAAAAAGAAACAAGATAAGGAACAAAAGAAAGAAGAACGCAAAAGCAGTTCATCAAAAGGCAAAAGTCTTGAAGAAATGTACGCTTATGTGGATGAGAATGGCGATCTAACCTTTACCCCACCCGATCCAAAGAAAAGAAAGGTTATCAACCAGGAAGATATTGAAATCGGTGTTTCTAAACAAGAAGCTCCTGATCCGGCTGATCTAATCAGAAAAGGTATCATTACCTTTTTCAACGAATCAAAAGGTTATGGCTTTATAAAAGACCAAGTGTCACAAGAGAGCATTTTCGTACACGTAAACAGTCTGGAAGAAGAAGTAGGCGAAAACGATAAAGTTACTTTTGAAACCGAAAAAGGCCAAAAAGGATTGAATGCTGTCCGCGTTAAAAAGTTAAAGTAATCCAATAACTTATGCATATGTAGGCTCTATTATTATCAGAGCTCCATATGCTTTTTCATAAATCTTCCATACAGTCAGCTACCTATTTTTTTACATAAAAAGGAATATTAGCTGTTGCTACTTTATTTTGCCCATCGCTAGCATACACAAACAAACGATAAGCCCCTTCCTTTTCAGGACTTTTTACAGTGATCATTCCGTTACCATTATTAGCAGTGAACGGATTCTCAATCGAGCTTGGCCTTGCTTCAAAATCACCCCCTTCTCCTACCTCTGTTGGTTCCGGCAACAATTCATAACGATAATTTAACGTTGTATTTTTATCTGGATCGTTAACAGAAGCAAACACTGCATAATTATTGCCTGGCTTTAAGTAAATATTATCTGCTGCCTTCTTTCCATCCAATTGAAACGAATAAATATGCGGAGCTCTATTAACAGGCCAGCTTCCAGACCATAAGTACTCCATAAAATCCATCACTTCTGATTCTTCTCCTTTTTCAGTAAAGAGCCCATACCAGGTAGGAGTTCGCTCTTGCTTCTGTCCCCATAAAAACACATAAGATCCTAAACATTGATCCTTATCTCTTTCAATAGAATATTCATAACGCCTCTTATAAACCGATGCTTTCTCACTACTGGTCTCCTCTATCGGCATCTTCCATTCTGTTTGCAAACTTTCCCAATGTCCTGTCGGTCCCCATTCAGTAACCACATAAGCACCTTTCCATCCTACGTCCTGAACTCTTTGTGGTAAGGAAGCTAAATCTCCATACATATTGATACCAAGAAAGTCCATGTCGGGACTTACTTTTTTAATATAATCAATTTCCTTTTTATTAATACCTGCTAATATGGTTCCTGCCGGATGATTAGGATCAACTTCATGAATCATCTCTACAATATCATTTACAGCATCCCACACTTTCGGATTCGTATATTGAAGGTTCAACTCATTGCCTATCCCCCAAGCTAATAATGCAGGATGATCTTTATATTTTATCACTTCAGCCTTTATACGGTTAAATTGTTTTCTCACAGCCACAGTGTCATTGTAATCAAAATTGTGTCTTTCTGCGGTAACTGATAAGCCCATTAAAACTGTTAATCCATGTTTAGCAGCAGAGTCCAGCGCGCGCTGTCCATTATTCGAACCCCAAGTCCGTATAGAATTACCTCCATAGCTTGCCAGCCTATCAAGATAGCCAGTTCCACCTGCACCTTTTACAAAATAAGGCTCCCCACCTCTAATAAATTGAAATGTGCTATCAACCTTTCGTATCTCAACCTTAACAGGCTTTAAAACAGATTGGGCTTGAGAAAGCTCTACATTTACCAATAATAAACATAGCACAGCAAGAGATTGCAAATAAATTCTTTTCATATAAAAACCTATATTAATCTACTAATATAGGTTTTTCCTAAAGTACCGCGTCTATTTCTCTCATTACATTTTCAACAATCTTATCGCAATATATCAGGTTAAATTCAAAGATATCAGCAGGTGAATACACCTTCTCAATCTCTAGACGCAACATACTTTTAGCTCTGTTCAGCCGCACTTTTACATTACTTTCTGAGATATTCAATGCCTCGGACGTTTCAATAGTGGAGCATCTTTGTTTGTAAGCCATTTAATTAAAATACTCAAGCCTAATACGGCTGTCAGTGCAAATAATGCAATAGATAAATATATCATGTCTTTATTTTGAATTACAACTAAATAGAGTCGATGAAATTCATAAAGGTTACAAACAAACTACTTTAATATCAGTTATTGATTCTATAATCAAGATGGAAACAAAAACCGAATCAACGAACAAACTATCTTCCACATTAAAATATATTCCCGATACCATCGAAGGGTATACTCGAATGTCAAAAGGAAAAGGATTTGCTTACTATTTTAAAGGAGATCTCGTTAAAGATCAAGATCTTATAAAGCGCTTTAATTTACTCGTTATTCCACCTGCATGGAGAAATGTTTGGATCAGTCCGGCAAAAAATGGTCATCTTCAAGCAACAGGCATCGATATTAAAGGGAGGAAGCAATACATCTACCATCCCGAATGGCAGCAAATGCAGCATGAAAATAAATTCGCCAGAATTGTTGAATTTGGAAAAGCACTTCCCTGCATTCGAAAAAACATCCGAAAAGATATTCGTAAAAGAAAGTACACAAAAGAGAAAATAGTCGCTATTGCTCTTCAATTAATGGAAGAAACACTGATCAGGGCTGGGAATAATTACTATCGGGAACAAAATAATAGCTACGGATTAACTACACTCACAAACAAACATGTTCAAATCCATGGCTCAGCAATCTTTTTCAATTTTAGAGGAAAGAAAGGTGTACTGCATAAAATCAAGGTCAGCGACCGCTCTCTTGCTAAACAGCTAAAAAACGTAAAGGAAATACGCGGACAGTCCTTATTCCAGTATTTAGATAAAGATGGTTCTATTTGCATACTTGACTCCGGAGATCTCAATGAATATATTCAATATTGCACTAAACAAGACTTCACGTCTAAAGACTTTAGAACCTGGTATGGAACAGTTTGGGCATTCCGCAAATTATGTGAATTAGGATCTTTTGAAAACAAAACACAATATAAAAAGAACATTATTGAAATGTATGACTTTGTAGCCTCTAAGCTTGGAAATACACGAAGTGTATGTAAGAAATATTATGTTTCAGATAAGTTGATAAATGCTTATGAAGATCAAACTATCTTTCCTTTTTTCAAGAAAGCAATGCGTAAAGGAGGTAAGCTATCAGATATGGAAAAAGCCGAAAAACAACTACTGCAATTACTCAATATTACTACGCAGAACAATTAATATTTAATCTTGTTTATATAGCATCTTAAACTCAAAATCTATGTTAAACACGCCAATTAATAAGGAAGCAAAAGTAATAAAGAAGAGCAATTCCTTCGAAAAATTTGCCAACAAAATTACAAACTGGTCAGGTAGTTCCACGGCTTTTATGTTTGCAGCCTTTATTGTAATTGCCTGGGCTATCAGCGGTCCCTTATTTGATTATTCTGAAACCTGGCAGCTGGTAATTAATACCGGTACAACAATCATTACTTTCTTAATGGTTTTCTTAATCCAGAAATCACAGAATAAAGATTCTAAGGCTATTCAATTAAAATTAAATGAACTAATTGCCGCCAACCGATATACCAGCAACCGGATGGTAGATATTGAGGACCTCACGGAAGAAGAATTAGATAGCCTGCATAAATTTTATGGCGAGTTAACAGTATTAGCAAAGAGCGAAGGGAATATCCATAAATCTCACTCAATTGATGCTGCCAAAGAACTATGGGAAACAAAAAAGAAATTCCGAAGCAACTCTAACATATCAGAACAGCTTAGCCGGCCAAAAGGTTCCAACCAATCAGAAGAACCCAATCAACTTATTGACTAATATTATATTAGAAATAAATACTACAGATCTTCTTTATGTATACTAAGGACATTAAAGAATAAAATATCATGTATCCATGTATTTCACAGATTAAAATTATATTTCAGGAAAAAAGTTTTAGACCAAAATATTCATTTATAAATTCCACCAGTAAGTCCACTTTACAACCAGTTGTCTGTTTTTAACAGAAAAGGATGAAGTAGGATCGTAGTTATCTGCATAAACGATGTAGAAGTCGGAAGCAGGTTTATAACGCCATTGCAGTCGGGTATTTATATTCATATTTTTAAGCTGTTCATTATATTGAACGAAGGCTGTAAAATAGAGGGTATTAGAGAAAGTGACATCGGCACGGGGACCCACCAGCCAAAAGGAATTATGTCCCCAAGGTTGTGGCAAACGCAAATCATTGTAAGAACTGGCAATAGCAAGACTAACATAGGGTTGAAAACGATATCCGAGTTGAGAGGTAAAACTATAGCGTGTACCCTTGTCGTAATAGCCTCCATAAGATCCACCTAGCAGATAGGTTAGCACACTTTGAGGTTTAGAAGCATAATCCAAACTCCAGGTATTCCATTGATGCTCGGAGCCGGTAGCCAATAATCCCTTTCCAATATTGGTAGGATCAAAAGGCTTTAATAATTTGACGTAAGTATTATTAAAAGCAGCAGTAACGTTACTTTGATCGCGGAGAGTAATCTTATAAGAAAGGATGCTCTCATTATCAGTACGGTTCATTGAACCATCAAAATAATAAGTAGAAGTCAGTTGTAGCGCATGACTTAATATGTTTCCTGAGTTTGGAAAAAAGTTGCGTACTGCTTTTGGATTAATTTTGATATAGTCATTACGGGGCACATAACCTACTTCAGCCAGATAATTCTCACCCACATACTCTTCCTGCAGGTAGAAAGTCCAGTTCTTGCTTAGGTATTGCAAATGGGCTGCCTGTACAACATTATCATTTGTTTGATCCGGAGTAAAGGATTTAACTACCATTGCCTTTCCCGACCATAAATTATTAGAAGAAGCGAGATTATATTCTAATCCCAGATTGCGGTTATAATCCGGAGAAGTACTGTTATTTGCTAATGCGCCGGTAGATTGCCTGTTAACGAACATAAGCGCAATATTAGAACGGGAAAATACTCGTCTTTGAAGAGTAATTGCACCGTAATTTTGTGCAGGAAGTGAAGCTTCATCTACATCGCCTGTCTGTACATCCATTACTCCAATGCGCCAATCTTTATTTAGCTTCCCTGAAAGCCGCGCTCCATAACGAATGGGAGCATTCAATCCGATTCGACGAGAGAAGAAAGGTCGGATATTTGCATAACCAAAATTGGCAAACAGATCTCCATTTTCGAGAAAAAACTGACGCTTTTCGGCAAAAAACAACTCAAACCTATTCAAGTTAATCACTTGTTTATCCACTTCAACTTGTGAGAAGTCAGGATTTACAGTTAAGTCCAAGTTAAGAGAAGAGTTAAGTGCTACTTTAACATCACCACCAATATCTTTTCGGTAATCTATTGGCGTTGCATTAACATGATCTTTTGAAACACCACCTAATACATAAGGAATAATAGAAATGTTTCTGCCAGCTGAAGGCGGAACCTCATCCCAAACTATGGTACCTGTGTAAGCAAGCGAAGCTGAAGGAAATTGGCGGGGAACAGGTGCCCAGCTTGATTTTTCACCACTTTTAATATCAAAGCGGCTGAAATTAATACCCCATTCCTTGATTCCTTCTTTATAACGGATACTTTTAAAGGGGATGGCTGCTTCAAATACCCAACAATCGGGATAGTTTTTTACAACTGATGTCCACTTATTATCCCAACTCAGATCTACTTTTGAGCCCTCGTACATACTTCCATCCCACTGTGCGCCGGCAGCATTGGAACCAAATGAAAAACCATCGGTACGACCATCAAAAGGATCCATAAATAAGAGAAAATTATCATTTTTATCGAAGGAGAAATCCCGTTTAAGCGATTCAACCACATAAGAGCCTGGTGAGGTATCGTAGCATATTGCAATGAGGTAAATGTTATTATTATCGTAGGTCATACGTACTTCTGTAAGCACATTGGCGAAGCTTGTATCCATTGGTATCATCATATAAAAGTCTTTAGCAGACTCAGCATGTAACCAAGCTTCTTCATCCATTACCCCATCTATAACGAGCGGTGAAACGGCTTTTTTAATGTGATAACGGTAGGATTCATTCTTTTTCTGGGCAAAAACTAAAAGGTTTGACAAAATAAGTAAAAGTACGAGTAGATTTTTCTTCATATAAAATGGAAGTAAAGGTTTATGGTTAATTGAGCGGCTAAATATAGAATAAAGAATTTCAAAATATATAAATAAACGCAAAATACCAGATGAAGAGTTTTAAAGCTCCTCATCTGGTATTCACTAAGCTGGTATTAAATTTATCTGATCGATTAACCCATAAGTACCTTACCCATTAATGGGTCAGTCTTTCTAATTTCACCGGTCTCTACCCTTCCGGCAAAATGTTGGTTAAAGTTCTGAAACCCTTCAACTTGGACTATAAAATCATACCAGCCATGGCTTTTAGCTGTATCGATATCTACCTCAATAATTTGTCCGTTTAGTATTTCTTTGGTAATTACAGACAAGCCATAGCTTTTATCCTGAATCGTAACCTTCAGCTTTCTAATAGCATCGTTATTAGCAATTTTCAGCACCAATTTATCTTCAATGACCTTTGAAAGGTTCAAAGCTGTTCGATAACCATCACTAATCAGCAAAGCAGGATCATTTGAGTCTCCATCAAAAGAACGGAAGAAACCATTGGGCCCATAAACCGAAAGCGCGTAAGATCCATTTTCGAAATTACTTAATGCCCAGCTCTCCGTTAATGCATCACCTGCTTTAACCGCATAGGCCCAGGATTTACCTCGTTCTAAATTATCGTTTGAATCTGTTCCTTTATAATTTCCGATTGCATAGGCAAGAAAAGGAACGCCTGCCGATTTTTTACCGAAAGGGTTACCTGCCTTTAAATTAATAGAAAACGATTTTTTATCAACACTTAGATTGCCGTTTACATGCATTTGGTATGGGAGCGCACAAGAATCCCGTATGCCTGGCTCCTGGCCTGGCATAAGTTCTTCGGGAACTGCGTACCCTTGGTTAATGGCATTGATATCAGCAGCATTCAGCAGTTTATATCCGCTTGGTAACTCTTTAAATTTAGCATTATAAATACTCTGGATAAATCTTTCCTTATCTACCGGTTGAGGATATTGTATTTCTTCACCATTATAAGTACTAAAAGCAGAAGTTAAATCGCCGCAAACGGTCCGTCTCCACTCGCTGATATTTGTTTCCTTAATCTCCTTCCCTGTCTTATTACTTAAAAAATTCTCTAAGAACTGAATGATAGAAGTATGATCTAATACTTCTGAATTAACCTTTCCTCCTCTACTCCATGGCGATGCAATAAGTAAAGGTACGCGGAAACCTAAACCAATGGAGCTTGCCCTGGCACCATTTTCAGAAACCTTCTTTACATTTAACTCTTCATTCAGATCAACAAACTCTGCTTCCAAAGAGATTCCTTCAGAGACCTTTCCAGGTAAACCTTCACTGTTTGGAGAAGGGGGAACGAAGGGAGGAACGTGATCAAAATAACCGTCATTCTCATCGTAGGTTACAATGAAGATGGTCTTTTTCCAGAAATCAGGATTCTTGGTGAGTATATTCATCACCTCAGAAACACACCATGCACCATACCACGGCGAACCAGGATGATCTGAAAAATGTTGTGGAGGTACCAACCATGAAACCGTAGGTAGAGTATCGTTATCTACATCATGGCGGAACTGGTAAAGGACATCTCCGGCAGGAACTTTCATGGTACGGGATACACCATCATCATCATAAGTGCTATCAACAACATTACGATAAAGCGGATGATTCTTATTGGTTGTAAAGGCTTTCTGATGAATACTCTTTTCTATTTCAGGCAACTTGCTGAAGTTCTCGGGAGTCCATTTTTGCAAACTTTCCTGATAGATTGCCAACCTATTTTGCATCTCTTTCTGTTCAGGAGTATCAGTGCTGACAGCAGCAATTTCCTTTTCTAGCAAGTTGACCTTCCTCTTTAGTTCTTCCAAGTAAGTTTCTGAATACCATACGTGGAACTGCTCAAACCACTCTATTGGGTTATTGGTAAAGTTAGCTAACCATGGTTCTTCTTCGTCTGAAAAACCGGTATCCAAACTCAATTCATTCTGATAGATCTTCCAGGATATATCATTCATCTCCAGCAGTTCAGGAAATGTACGCCAGTTCACATTCTTTCCGTAATCTACATTGGAGTTTCTAACATTCGCAGCTGCATTCTGCTTTTTGGGATCTCGTATTGTGCCGCTCCATAAATATAATCTATTAGGAGTAGTGCCTGTTAAAGATGAACAGAAATGTTGGTCGCCGACTGTAAATGTATCTGCCATCGCATAATAAAACGGTATATCTTCACGGTTATAATAGCCCATGGTTAAAGGCATATGCACATATTCCTTATTTCCTGCGCGTTTTGCTTCCAGCCAATTATCCATCTTTCCCTTATTATGGGCATCCACCATATCTGTCCATGAATGTGGTAAGCTGCCCATCCAGGTAGAGCGAGTATCTTTTATATTCAATCTGAAAGGTGCATAGGTTTGTCCTTTTTTATCAGACTGCAACCATACCTTATTTCCATTGGGCTGCTTAATTGCACGTGGGTCATTAAAGCCTCTAACACCCTGCAGGCTGCCAAAGCAATGATCAAAAGAGCGATTTTCTTGCATTAAAATAACAACATGCTCAGCATCATAAAAGGTACTGCCTAACTCTGGGTTAATCGCAATTGCTTTCTTTAATGCATCGGGTAATGCATTCCATACACCGGATGAGCCTGCTATCAGGGCCGCTTGTTTAATAAAATCACGTCTTGTATTCATGTTATTAATCTTTATTAATTATTTAACCCACCAAGTTTTCTGTTGAATATTATCATTTCCTTCTCCAAATTGGGTTCGGATAGCCTCTGAAACATTCTCTGCATTGTAATTATACTCCGATTGCGGATACATCCAACGGTATGGAACGTTTACACCTGCTGGTCTGCGAAATGAGGGATAACCTGTACGTAAATGATCATAGAATGCAGACCATCCGTTTTGCAAAAAGGATCTAACATACTTCTGCATAATGATGCGTTCAATTTTCTCCTCTAAAGTGGTTGCTTTCGAAAAATCTACTAATGGATTGGATAGGTATTCAGCAGCCTTATCGGCAGTAACATACTGCGCTAAACCTTTCGCATAAGTCTCATAGAACTTGAAGGAAGCTTTCACTCCGGCATCATAATACTGTTTGGCATCGCCAGAAATCCAACCTCTTGCAGCCGCTTCTGCCAAAATTAATTGCTGTTCTGAATAGCCTATTAAAACCAAAGGCTCATTTGTTGGGTCCTGATGATAGCGCTCCAGTACCTTAGACGTTTTACCTGCCGCAGCTTTTAAATTTACTTCAGCATATGGCGCGGCAGGATCACCGCCATCATAAGAACTAAAATCATCAATGGCTTTTCCTGCTTCTTGGGCAAGTCTCGTTTGTGTAAAAAATACGAATAACCGTGGGTCTTGACGTTCTTGTAAACGATTGATGAACGTTTCATCAATATACATACCTGACCCATAACCGCTTAAATTAAACTCCGGATAACGGTTACCTTCCTGGTTTAAAAACACTAATTGTCCATCATCTATTCCATCAGCACCTAATAATGGGCCATTTTGAACAATTTGTGCAAAGGCAGCTTTAATATTTAAATCAGCATCAGCTTCTTTATGAGAAAGTGTTACTAATACTTTAAGACGAAAAGCATTGATTAACTTTCTCCATTTAAAACTATTACCTCCATAAATAATATCACCGGCTATTAACTCATTTTGATCTTTCAGCAATTCATCTGCTTCTGCCAGATCCGCTAAGATCCCCATAAAAACTTGCTTTTGACTATCATATGCCGGAGGTACATAACCATCTGCTGATTCACCCTTCAAAGCAGCTGAATATGGGATATCTCCAAACGTAAGCGTAAGGTTATAAAAATAATAAGCTTTAAAAAACTTTGCCAAAGCAATATAGCTATTATCATTTATCCGTTCTGCTTCTTCAGCCATTTTCGTAACATCACGCATATTATAATAAGGATCAAAACTTCCACGATTCCACTGATAGTACTGATTGCTGTTTTCACCATCTGTTTGAACCAGCATCTTTATGGCGTAGAGTGATCCGGTACCTTGAAAAGATCGGAAAGCATCCCACTGAACCTTAGTGAGCTGTAACTGAGGATGCGTTTCTGTTGGACGGTTTGGATCTATATTTATATCTTCTAAACGCTCACAGGACGATAAACAGAAGAGTATTGCTATAGCACTATATATTATTCTTTTCATGTTTTTTACAATTTCTATAAATCTATTTGTTAAATAATCTTTTGAATCTTAAATATTAGAACTTTAAATTCACTGAAAAACCCAGGTATCTTGCAGATGGATCTTGTAAATCAGTATCATTACCATAATCAGGATCTACATAAGGGATTTTCTTCCACATCAAAAGATTGTATCCGAACATCGAAACATTAACACTTTTTGCATTACCAATTTTCATAATATTGGTTAGATCGTAGCCAACTGAAAGTCGGCGAAGTTTGACATAGGTTCTATCATATACGTTTGCAAACTTCTTACTTTCCTGCTCAGTTACCTGTGCCTGATAAGGGTAAATCTGACTCCAGGTTTGCCAGTTAACTGCTGTAGTATTGGCTGTATAGGCACGTGTATCAGACAAGATATTACCATCTACATCTCTCGTAATTTCACCACCTGTTATAACTACGCCCTGAGGTACATAAACCGGGTGGCCAGCAGCATATTCCTGGTCTCTGTATTCAACCGATTCAGGATGCTTACCTCCCCACCACATTTTTTCAATAGTTACAGATCGCATTAAGCCTCCCCATGCTCCGTCTAAGTCAAGGTTAACTGTGAAATTCTTAATCTTAAATGTGTTTTGAAAACCAAACCTCCACTCAGGTTCTGTATTACCAATATAAGTTGGATATGGATCTCTGATTGGCAAACCACTATTAGGGTTCAGGATCAGATCACCAGCAGCACTTTTTTGCCAAACAGTAGCATAATAGCTATCTACCCGGTCGCCTACCTTCAGGTTTCCAAATTTCTCTTGATTGTCGTATATTTCATTGATCTTCTTTGCATAACTCGTCCAGTTTAAACCAATATCCCAAGAAAAGCGATCTCCAATAATAGGTTTCGCACCTGCCATAATTTCAAAACCATTGGTAGTATAAACATTTCCGTTTACTTTACTGCTGGCAAAACCAGAAGCTTGAGAAATACTTAAATCAATGATCTGGTTTTCATCAATGATATTATAATACGTTAAATCAAGAGACAAACGGTTATTAACAAATGAAGTAGCTAAACCAATTTCATACGAAGTAGATTTCTCGGGCTGGATATAAGGATTAATAATTCCTGACGGATATCCAACTGATGGTGTAGAACCATAAGTCACTTCTTTATTATAAGTAGAATAAATACTATAAGGCTCTAAATCACTTGAAACCTGCGCCCATGATGAGTATAGTTTTACAAAATCAATGGCTTTCGGCATGTTTATGTAATCAGAAAGAATGGTACTGATAGATGCCCCAGGATAAAAATAGGAGTTTCCGCCACTAGGTAATGTTGAAGACCAGTCGTTCCGGGCTGAGAAGTTTAAGAATACTGAATTAAATAAATCTAAGTTAGCAGTACCATACACGCTTCGCACAGATTTCTCCTGAAAATAATTCGTTGCCTGCACCGGTCCTTGCGTATTATTCAAGCTGTAAACATAAGGAACGATTAGACCATCGCTGGACTCATAATCTTCTCTAACTGTACGATCAAGTGTAGAAGCTCCAGCGTTTAATGTTAAATCAATTTTAGAAGATAAGCGTTGATTAAATGAAGCTAAAAAGTCTAAGTCAATATTAGCCTGTGCTTTATTCCATAATTTATAATCACCATTCCTGGAGTCACCATAATTCATGTACGATTTAGGGCTTTGCATATCTTCAAAGGTTTTATTTTCACGAAGTGAAGCACGGCCCTGAAGATTCAGATTAGGTAACACACGCCAATTCAATGTGGTCCGACCTGTTATTACATCACGATTCAGCTTTTGCTCAAGCTCATAGGCAGCAAAATAAGGGTTGTTGTACCAGGCATAATTGTAATTAGCCTGTCTGTATCCCTCTTGTCCGGGTACATACATATGTTCTTTTAACTCCTTACCATTTACATCATCTCCCATCCATATCAAAATAGTGTACATATGGTTCTTAGGACCATAGCCATAACGCGGATAATTAGGAGAAGTAACCTTATTGTATGACAAGGCTGCATCTAATTGCAAATTATCTCTCAAATAAAAAGATGAATTGAAATTAAGACCGCCGGTGGTTAAAGATGTATTAGGTACCTGCCCCTTTTGATAAGCATATTTTCCCGAAGCATAAAAACTTGCCTTTTCACCTTTAAAGGCTACTGACAATGAGTTGTCTGTAACAATCCCGGTTCCTAAGAAATCATTCAGGTTATCATGTCTTATCCAATCTGTAGGTACACGCTCATAACGAGATTTATCATCGTACATCGTTCCCGACACATCTCCCCACCATGGTATTATTTCACCTGTTTGTTTATCCTTGATCGGACTATTCCATTGAGGAACTTTAACACCTGTTCCAAATTTTGGCCCCCATATCATATCTCCATCTGAGATGCCACCATCTGCTCCATCCCAAAATTCGTATTGACCATTAGAACCGTTACCATATTCTGTTTGTGTTTCAGGAAAAACAGTGAAACCGGCAGTAGCCATGTTATTCGTGTTAATATTGATTTCCAACTTATCACTTTTAGCGTTCTTACTTGTAATTAAAATTGCTCCATTCTTTCCTCTTGCTCCATAAAGTGCTGAAGCTGCTGTTCCTTTAAGAACATTTATATTTTCAATATCTTCACTGGAAATATCGTAGAAATCTGTTTCAATAGGAATACCATCCAATACGATCAATGGATTTTTACCACGTAAAGAAAAAGATGGTGTTTGGAAAATACCCGTTGGATTAGTTACTGTAAGACCTGCTACTTGTCCGGTTAATGCACTACCCAAATTCATGGTTTTAGCTTCTGCTAACACTTCGGCTTTCACTTCCTGAGTTGCATATCCAATTTTACGTTTCTGTTGCCGGATTCCGATAGCTGTTACAACTACCTCTTCTAATGAAGATGCATCTTCATTCAATACAACATCAATTATATTTCGTTCATCTATAGCTATCTCTTGCTTCACATACCCAATCATTGTAAATACCAATGTTGAATTAGCAGGAACAGATAAACTGTATCTACCATCCATATCTGTAGCAGTGCCTTGATTAGTGCCTTTTAGCAGCACTGTTACACCTGGCATATTATTACCTAAAGAATCGCGTACCGTACCTGTTATTCCTTGCTGTAAAGAGATATTGCTAAGATCATCAGATACCATCTTTGTTGAACCAGCATTGGCATAAGTGACAAAAAAAGAAGTTAACAGGACAGTTAATAGTATAACCGACAGTCCATAAGTAGCCGGATTAATTATTTTATTCATAATCGTCTATATAAAATTTTAGTGTTTTAGTATTTTGAATGAAAAGCCTTATTGTCTTTTCTAAGTTTTTTCCAATTAGGATTTCTCTATTAAACCAGCGGTTTGTAGCATGAAATTATGCAGGTCTGTATTCTTTACAAAATGCCTGAGGTTTTCACTTCCAGGACCAAACATTGCTAATTCAACAAAATCTGCTGAGTGATCGGTAGATCCGAATGAGATACCTGTATAGTTGGATTGAATTTCAGCGAAAGTTTTGAAAGGTAAATGATTTGGGTTATATAAACCTTCACTATCCAGTTGGTTATAGTGTTTTAAAATTTCTTTTGCTTCTTCGTCTTTAATTACAAATCCCTGGGCCGATTCTATGCAATCTATTACTTGTTTCGAATTAAAATTCCTATTGATACTATTCAATACCTTGTCATTGGTTTGCTTAAAATGTTGAATTCTATCAAATTTATCATTACTGGAAAAAAGACCAGGGTTGGCATTTCCATGATCAGTTGTTATAATAACAAGTGTTTCACCATCTTCTTCTGCAAAAGATATTACTTCTGATAATGCTTCGTCAAATGCAATTTGCTCATATAGCAATGCACTGGCATCGTTGGCGTGTGCAGCCCAATCAACACTTCCCCCCTCTACCTGCAAAACAAAACCATTTTTATTTTGCTTCAACCGGTTTATTGCCTGCCTGGCCATTTCGGATAAAGAAGGTATTTTAGTTTTTAATTTATTGTCAAATTGGATATCGAGCGTATAGGGTAATCCGTCTTCATGGAATACACCTAATAAAGGTTTGGTGTTCGAAATCTGGAGCAGATCATTTCTATTCTGTACTACATGATAACCCTTTTGAGAGAACTGATCAAACAAATTGCTTTTATCCTTTCTCTTCTCTGCACTAAAAAACTCTGTCCCTCCACCCAATAGAACATCAAAATCTAATTTTAAATACTCAGCCGCTATCTCAGACTGGTCGTCCCGGCTTTCAACATTTACGCAGAAGCCAGCGGGTGTTGCATGTGTTATTGGAACAGAAGTAACACAGCCTACGGATTTACCTGCCGATCTAAACTTCTGAAGAATCGGTTTATTGAATGATCCGTCGGGATTAACATTCAGAGAACCGTTGTTTACTCGTTTACCGCCTCCCCATGCAGAACTGGCAGCTGCAGAATCAGTTACCAATGCATTAGCAGAAGCTGTATCCATTAATGCACGAGTTGCTTTTCCTTCATCATAGAGGGATAACCATTTACTTCTACGACCTTCTTTTCGTTGTAGAAGTAAATCAGCCATGGTAAGTGTGCCAATGCTCATTCCATCACTTACCATGAAAATAATGTTCTTTGCTGAACCAGCATTATTTGCTAAAATGCTGCGGCTTCTTTTTGAAGCCAATAAATCAAATGGAGAAAGCATGCTTGCGCCAGCAACTGCTAGTGATGCTTTCTTAAAAAAGGATCTTCTTTTCATCTATGATAATCTATATTAATACGCAGACAAATATTGTCTATTCGTATTAGTACAGTGTTAAATTCATATTATCTGAATAAGAAGATATTTCTGATTATTGGAACTTATTCTTCTTCTAAAATTTCAGCTACTCTGCCAACCTGGCCATCTTCTAATCGAACTTTTATGCCCCGGGAATGATAAGCTGAAGAAGTTAAGATGTCTTTAACAATACCTTCTGTCAGATTCCCAGAACGCTGATCTTTTTTAAGGATAATTGCTACTAATAAACCAGGATAAATATCCTTTCTGTTTTGTCCACTCATATTCTGTTTGTATATAAACATCAAAAGTAAGAAGAATTGGGTATTTATATCCCCAAGTGTATAAGTTTAAGTACAATCATGGATTTGTATTCAAAATAAATATTTGATTGATTATCATTATGTTACAAAATGAAAGAATTTTTTGGCTTAACAGTTGCAAAGCAATATGTGTTTTAAACAGAAAAAAACAGAAAACAAATTTAGAAACTATGAAAAAGTTAATTTTATCTGCAGTAGCAGTATTATTTACAGTTGGAGCTTTTGCTCAAACTCAAGGAATAGGATATGGTATTAAAGCTGGTGTGAATCTACCAACTTACCATTTCAGTGATGGTAATAATGCAGACGATACTGAAGCTTCTACCAACTTCCATGTAACCGGTTTCCTGGATGCGCCTATAACACCTATGTTCTCTATCCAGCCGGGAGTTTCTCTTCAAGGAAAAGGAGCAAAATTAATGGATAATGATTTAGGAACTCTGACACAAAATACAATGTGGATTGAGATCCCGGTAAATGCAGTAGTTAAATTTCCTGCAGGTGGCGGTAATTTCTTTTTAGGAGCCGGACCTTATGCCGCTTTTGGTATATCGGGCAAGAACTCGTATAAAGGAGATTGGGGTACAGCTGAACAAGATTTCGATTTTGGTAAAGATGGTACTCAAAAGGGAACTGAGTTTGGTGCAAACTTCCTTGCCGGATACCAATTATCGAGTGGTTTGACTCTTGGTGCAGGTTATGGACTAGGATTGTCAGATATTGCTCCGGATGGTGCGGATTACAAACAAAATAACCGTGTACTTTCATTCTCGGTTGGGTTTGCACTATAAAACTACCTAAACCATATAAATTAGAAAGAGGGAATTTATTTCCCTCTTTTTTTATATCTGCTGATTTCTAAAGAATTCCTTAATATTGCAAGTCTAATAACATGATCGGATGCGCAAGTCAATTTATTTATTCTTTGTTTTTGCTGTAACTACTCTACTACCCAACATAACGTTTGCACAAAAACATACCAATCAGATTAATCATTTTATCGTAGAAGAGAACTTGCTGAAAAATGATAAACTGGCAATTATTGCAACCGACTCGCTTGAACAGCCTTTAGAGAATATTAATGGAACATTCCAGTTCTCTTTAAATAATTTTAACTATCCGCTTGAGTTTCATAATGGAATTGCCATTGCACCCAATAAAGTGGAAAAATCAACCTTCGTTTTTATTAAACACATCAACGAAAGTGGATCACACGGACAGCTATTTTATGTTCTGAAAAGTGATCCAGGACTTAATCCTATAAAAATTAGCTGGCTAGTGTTGCTTATTGTTCCAGCTATATTTGTGCTTATTGGAATGATGTTCCGTAAGCTTCTAAGCCTTGTTATTATTGCTATACTAATATTTCTGTATTTTAATTACAAGCATGGGATGGATTTAACTACTTTTTTTGAAACACTGGTGCACGGCATCAAAGGCCTTTTCTAAAGGTTTAGAAAGGCATACCAATCCCAAAATTATACTGAACGAAGTTATATCGATCGGGGAAATTGGTTTCATTATAACGCTCCTTAAAGTCTTTCGAGTTTAATATTTCAGAGATAACCCATCGGTCAGGTCCTTCAAATTGGGGATCTCTTACTTTAGCAGCGATATCAAAACGGAAAACAAAATATTCCAGATCGAAACGGAAACCGACACCTGCACCAATTGCAATCTGATCCATAAACCAATCCCATCTGAATTGTCCTTTAGGGTTCAAACCATCATCTTTTATTCGCCATATATTCCCCGCATCAACAAAGGTTGCGCCCTTTAATTTGGCTCCAAAGAAGTTATTCATTATTTTAAAGCGGTATTCAGCATTAGCTTCCAGTTTAACCTCTCCTAACTGATCAAGATTTCTTAGATTCAAACGCAAAGTATCAGGCAAAACAGAACGATTATAGCCACCAGGACCCAGTGTTCTGACCTGCCAGGCACGAATGCCGTTCATCCCTCCAGAATAAAAATTCTTCTCAAAAATTAACAGGTTTTGATTATTTCCATAAGGAACGGCTATACCAGGGTTAATACGCAATACCAATTGGCGCTCCCCACCAAGGTGTTTATAAACTCTAAAATCGGTCTCAATCTTCGAATATTGTAGATAAGGAACCCCTAAAAGTGTTTTTTCTCCACTCGCGTTCTTTTTAAAATCTACTATTGAGCTAATCAAACCCAACGTATTACCACTTACATCCAGCGTGCCTTTAAAATAAAGAAAGTTTTCTAAGTTATTTAAACGCAAGGTATTAAATGTATAAGAATACTGACTGCCCAAGCCAATGTAAGCGCGGTCATTGCTCTCAATATATAAACGATAACCCTCTTTATCAAGTTGCTCTTTAAAGGTTGGATCTAAGCGCCCAATGCGATACTCAAGCAATATGGGAGTAAGCTGATGCACTTTATAACGAGTTTCATTCCAGATATAAGAGATAGAATTAATGAAATATCGGTTTGAATAAGTATTTAGCTGATCAAATATTTGCCAGTTTGTGGAAAACACCGTTCTCGGCATCCCGTTTTTTCCCATAATAGGAATCCAGAAAGGAACAATTAACCGGGGAACAGTGAGCGTAGCACCGAATTGAAAATCTCGGTTATAAACACGATTAAACAAGCTTCCTGAAAGTTGAGAATCAAATAGAATACCGAACTGACCTTTTACTTCCAGTTGTTCTGATCCACCAAACAGGTTTCTGTTCGTATACGTATTACCTATATTGAAACCACTCCTACCTGAATTAAAAGTATATTCCCCTTCAATTCTATTAGCCATTCTTTTCAAGGGAATAAGTGAATAATGGGCATTAATATGTGAAGAGTCTGATTTAGTATAACTTACTTTGATGCTCTTGAATGTATTTAGTTCATATAAACGATCGTACGTAAGATTCTCATTATCATAATTATAACGATCACCTTGCTTTTGAAAGATATAACGGTTGAGTGGCACAGCCTTAAACCTTCTCGTATAATCGGTATAATGCATCGCCAGATCCAATGTATCTTTATGGGGCAGTTCGCCCATTGAACCATCGCTTTTAACTATTTCTATAAAACTGCTATCAATATAAGAAATAGGGTGATTTGCTTTATCCTCGGGATTATCAACAATCAATTTCAAATCCACCAGGTTACCTTCCATCGTAGAATCTACTTCAAAACGGACGTATTGACGAAGAAAATCAAAATAGCCATAACGCCTGGCCAAACTGTATATGTTCTCTCGTTCATATACCAATGAATCACTATCATAGCGCATGGTAGCATGAAGATGACTGAAATCAGGACGCACCTGCTTGTAGAGACTATCAAGGGCGGGATCTGCAATCTGATATTCTAAATTTCGAATAAAAAAAGGATCGCCCTGTTCAACAAGAAAGGTAATACTCGCCTTTTGCTTCTTTATAGCGATGGAGTCTTTAACCTTCGCATTGAAATAACCCTTGCTTGCTAAAAATCGTTCTATTTGATTGCGTGAGATTTCGATTAAGGAACTATCCAGCAGTCTTGGTGCTTCGCCAACATTACGAATATTATCAACCCGATAATGATCTCCTTGCTTATTGGCAAAATTGTAAATAAATAAATTTATAGTAGAATTTGGACGAATCTCTTTTTGAATATACTGCGATGCATCTTCCTCATAGGCATTGTCTATCCCTTTTAATTTTACTTTTGTTACTAAAGTTTGATTGTCTTCTAATAAACGGACGGATCTACAGGATGTAATAAATAGCAGCAAAAGCACTATTATTGTAAAAGATATAAGTTTAGAAGTAAATGCTCTCAAAGTCCCAAATAAGTTTAATTAAATCTCTTCACTTAAAAAAGTTTCGGAAGACCCATAATCTTTTCATTGTAGAAGGTATCAAATCCATAACGGAATTTATCAATGAAGAGTATGTACTTCATAGTATATTTTACCTTCCTGAAATGTCTTCAAAAGTGGTTAATTTTCTGCGAATTATAAAAGGAAACGAGATAAGTTCAGATGAATTAAAGAAAATAAGTGCTTTAACAAACCCTCAGGGAGTTTTAGCTGTATTCAAAATACCTCAACATGCTCTAAATATTGAAGATTTGCGAAATAAGTTTACGTTAGCGTTGGACTTTATTCAGGATCCGGGTAACCTGGGAACAATCATTCGTACAGCTGATTGGTTTGGGATGGACACACTAATCTGTTCCATGGATACAGCTGATATCTATAATCCGAAGGTAATACAAGCTAGCATGGGTTCCTTAGCACGAATAAAAGTTTTTTATTACGACTTGAAAAAATTGCTACCTACATGCAACATGAAAATATACGGGGCTGTTCTGAATGGGAAATCTATTTATGAAAGTGATTTTGGGGAGGAGGGGATCATCCTTATGGGAAATGAAGGAAGTGGGATTCAACCTGATTTAGTACCTCTGATCTCTGAGAGAATTACAATTCCTCAATTTGGCAGAGCCGAATCATTAAATGTTGCTATCTCTTCTGCTATTATTTGTTCAGAATTAAGCAGAAAAAACAAAAAAACTTAGGCAAGATAGATTAATTTACTATTTTTGCATTCCTTACTGGGAATGGTCGGATGGCCGAGTGGCTAGGCAGAGGTCTGCAAAACCTTTTACAGCGGTTCGAATCCGCTTCCGACCTCGTTATTAAAATAAAAAATATACAAAAATGGGAGTTACTCGCTTAAAAAGAAAAGATAGAAAGAACAAAGTTACAGCTAAACTTGATGTTCAATTTCTAAAATTAGGTCGCAACATTGAAACTGGTAGCCGTTCTGAAATGCCAGCTACGCATCAGGTTGTTAAAAACAACGCGATCTTAGATCAACTATCTGCTGATTTAAAGAAATAATTTATGTCAATAGATAAAAAAAAGCCGGATACTCATACGAGTATCCGGCTTTTTTTTATCTATTGACGGTTTTACTATTAGAAATCCAGATTGTTCCTTATTCTTTATTCTTTATTAACTAAGCGCTTACAAATCGCTTTAATTAATTGAGGTCCTTCATAAATCATTCCGGTATACACTTGAACCAAACTTGCTCCTGCTTGTATTTTGGATAGAGCATCTGCAGAAGAATGGATACCACCTACACCAATAATCGGAAATGCCTTTCCTGATTTTTCTGACAAATAGCGAATTACTTCTGTTGAGCGGACTGATAAAGGTTTACCGCTTAAGCCCCCGCTTTCACTTAATAAGGAAGATGAACTCTTTAATCCTTCCCGATTTATAGTGGTATTTGTAGCAATAACCCCTGCTATCTTAGTATCAATAACAATCTCTATAATATCATCCAACTGACTATCGGTCAAATCGGGTGCTATTTTTAATAGGATCGGCTTTGGCTTTTCATGACTTTCATTTCGCTTTTGCAGTGTATTTAAAATATGCTTAAGAGGTTCTTTCTCTTGCAAATCGCGTAGTCCGGGCGTATTGGGTGAACTAACATTTACAACGAAGTAGTCGACTACATCAAAAAGCTTATCAAAGCAGATGATATAATCATTTACAGCATCTTCATTGGGAGTAATTTTATTTTTACCAATATTTCCTCCGATAATAAGACCATTCCTATCTGTAAAATATTTCAGACGCAGGGCTGCCACATCTACTCCTTGATTATTAAAGCCCATCCGATTTATCAAAGCCTCGTCTTTCGTCAAGCGGAACATTCTTGGCTTATCATTTCCTGGTTGAGGTCTGGGTGTTACCGTTCCTATTTCAATAAATCCAAAGCCTAAAGCAGCCATTTCATGAATATATTCTGCATTTTTATCAAAACCAGCTGCTAAACCTACCGGATTTTTAAATTTTAATCCAAAAACTTCCTTTTCTAAAGAGGGATTTGCATAGGAGAATGCTGTCTTCAAGATATTCTTTGCGCCCCAAACTTTCAAAACGCTTTTGAGTCCACTAGTTACCGTATAATGAGCCGTTTCTGGCTCCATCGAAAAGAAAAGAGGTTTAACCAATTTGTACATAAGAACAAAGATAGAAAACAATTTAATTTAAAAATCCGTACTTTTGCAGCGAAATGATATCAATCAATAATTTAACTTTTGAAATAGGTGCTCGCGCACTTTATGACGAAGCAAACTGGCATATAAAACCAGGAGAAAAAGCCGGATTAATCGGCGCAAATGGAACTGGCAAAACAACTCTATTAAAGTTGATCGTAGGAGAAATGAAGCCTACATCGGGCACTATTTCTATGGCTAAGGATCTGAAAATAGGTTACCTTAACCAAGACCTGCTATCTTATCAATCTGATAAAAGTATTTTACATGTTTCCATGGAGGCTTTTGAAAGACAAAATGAACTACATGATCAGATTGAAGAACTGCTTAAGAGGTTAGAGACAGATTATAGTGATGATATCTTACATAAATTAAGCGATAAGCAAGCCGAATTTGAAGCTCTTGATGGCTATAATATAGAATATCGTGCTGCAGGCATATTGGCAGGCCTAGGTTTTAACGAAGAACAGCAACAGCGGAAATTATCGCAATTCTCCGGAGGATGGAGAATGCGGGTTATGCTTGCGAGAATATTATTGCAAGCTCCTGATATTTTATTGCTAGATGAGCCTACCAACCACTTAGACTTACCTTCTATTCAATGGCTTGAATCCTATTTACAAGCGTTTGAAGGTGCTGTAGTAATTGTTTCTCACGATAGATATTTCTTAGACCGTGTAATCAACAAAACGGTTGAATCAAGGAAAGGCAAGCTAAATGTATATGCAGGCAACTATAGCTTTTACCAAGAAGAAAAGTCCTTAAGAGAGGAAATTCAAGGTAACCAGTTTAAAAACCAGCAAGCTAAGATAAAGCAGGAAGAAAAGCTGATCGAGCGTTTCAGAGCGAAAGCAAGTAAAGCTAAAATGGTTCAATCTCGTATCAAAGCTTTAGATAGAATGGACAAAGTGGATGCTGTAGATGATGATAACCCGACCGTGAATTTCAGCTTCCGTTTTAGTAAACCTTCGGGCCGCCATGTGAAAACCTTAAAGAATATCAGTAAATCCTATCCGAACGTTCCTATTTTGAAGGATACAGACGGGCTTATTGAAAAAGGCGATAAAATTGCACTTATTGGAGCAAATGGTAGAGGTAAATCAACCTTGTTACGAATTATTGCAGGTGTAGATCCTGACTTTGAAGGCACTTGTGAATCAGGTCATAATGTTTCACAAACATTTTTTGCGCAGCATCAATTGGAAGCTCTTCATCTGGAAAACGAGGTCCTTCAAGAATTGCAGGCATTTGCACCTAAACATACGGAAACAGAATTACGAACCATTCTGGGTTCTTTCTTATTTACAGGTGATGATGCTTTTAAGAAAATCAAAGTTCTTTCCGGAGGAGAAAAATCTCGCGTGGCATTGGCTAAAGCTTTGACGGCAGACGCTAATTTCCTGTTGCTGGATGAGCCTACGAATCACTTAGACATACAATCTATCAATATTCTGATCCAGGCCCTTAAACAATACGAAGGAACTTTTATTGTGGTATCTCACGATAGGTATTTGTTAGACAACGTAGCTAATAAAATTTGGTATATTGAAGATCAGAAGATCAAACAATATCCCGGCACATATCAGGAATATGAGGACTGGCAAGCGAGCAGAAAGGAAGCCAATAAAAATACTTCCAAAGAACCAAAGATAAAGAAAGAAAAAAAGGAAGCTAAACCTGAAACAAAAAAGGTTCAGGGACAGAATTCTTCAAGCCTGAATAAAGATTTGGAACGCTTAGAAACTGATATTCATGAAACAGAAAACAAGATCAAGGATTTTGAACTTCAATTAGCTGATCCTGAAATATACAATTCGACTGTCAAATTAGCTGAGCTTACAAAACTCTACCAAGCTGCAAAGAACCAATTGAATGACTATAAAAACAGGTGGGAAGAGCTTGCTGATAAGATATTGGAATTAGAAGAGTAATACGATTAATCAATTTGCCATGGATAAAAAATTTGCAAAAGAATCCTTTACCGTTATGAATGAATTGGTATTACCTAATGATACCAATCCGCTGAATAGTTTAATGGGAGGCCGTTTATTGCATTGGATGGATATTGCAGCCGCGATATCTGCTCAGAAGCATTGCAATCTGATTGTTGTAACAGCTTCTGTAGATACTGTATCCTTTCATCATCCTATTAAGTTGGGTGATGTGGTTACGATTGAAGCGCAGGTTAGCCGTGCATTTAATACCTCCATGGAAGTAAGGCTTACTGTTTGGGCACAAAACATTCCCTCAGGCACCAAGATCAGATCCAATGAAGCTTTCTACACTTTTGTTGCTATTGATGAAAACTCGAACACACTTAAAGTTCCGGAATTAATCCCTGAAACTGAAAGTGAAAAAAGATATTATACTGAAGCTATTCAACGCCGGCAGTTACGGCTTGTTTTAGCTGGTAAGATGAGAGCTTCTGACGCTCATGAATTAATGCATGTGTTTGATTCCTCAAATTCTGCTAAATAATGTTATTTATTTCCTAATTCGATAATACGGTCAAATTCTGCTGCCTTTAGGGGCATTACTGATAAACGGCTTTGTTTTACCAAAGCAGTATCTTTTAGAAGCTCATCCTCTTTTATAGTCTGTAAACTGACCACTTGCTTCAAAGCTTCCAGCGGTGCCAGATCAACTACAACCCAGCGATCGTCGCTAGTAGTTGGATCTTGATAGGATTCTTTAACGACCTTGGCAATACCCACAACTTCTTTACCTTCATTACTATGATAAAAAAGGACAAGATCGCCTTTCTTCATATCTTTTAAATTATTACGTGCCTGGTAGTTACGTACGCCATCCCAAAAGGTTTGTTTGTCTTTAAGAAATTGATCCCAGCTGTATTTAAAAGGTTCGGACTTAACTAAAAAGTAATTCATAACATCTATAAAAAAAGAGATTTAGGAATAATTCCTAAATCTCTTCTAATTTAATAAAAATTTAAAATTAGTGACCTGAATGACCGTCTGCACCATGCGCATGACCGTGTGCCAATTCATCTGCGGTAGCTTCACGAACATCTAAAACCTCAATATCAAAATGTAAATTTTGTCCGGCCATTGGATGGTTTAAATCAACTACAACAGCTTCCGGACTTACTTCCGTTACTCTCGCTCTAAACTGATTTCCTTGATTATCTTGCAAAGGGATAATTTCTCCTACCGGAGGAATTCCTGATTCTTTAAACATATCGGCAGGCAATTGTGCTACTGCACTTTCATCTAAATCTCCATAA